>JACCDH010921052.1_pt1 | contig 19638 bp, 20 predicted proteins | sample 7442481 | NCBI WGS metagenome assembly JACCDH01 (sample SAMN15323433, study PRJNA562643) | freshwater metagenome | isolation source: river surface water | place: USA:Blue River Watershed | collected 2017-08-15 | reverse complement strand
GGGGGAGGGGGAGGAGGGGCAGGCGACGTCGTTGGGCCTAGTGTCGCCACGGACAATGCGCTCGCGCGCTTTGACACGGTCACCGGCAAACTGGTCCAAGACTCCAAAGCGATTTTGAGCGACCAAGGGTCCCTGGCGCTGTTCGGTACGGACGCCGCCGGTTTGGTCCTCGAACCGTTTGGCATAAACTCTGGGAACACGAAAGCAATAGAGTTTAAGGAACTTGCTGCCAATGGGAACAACTCGGTCGGTTTCAAGGCCCCTGACGCTATCGCTGCCAATGTGACGTGGGTCTTGCCATCAGCAGACGCGACGAGCCCGAACCAGGCGCTGGTGTCCGACGGGTCCGGACATTTGAGCTTTGCGACAACTTTGGTAGACAACAATGGCTCGATCCATCTGTCCGGGACCCAGCAAGCCGGGGTTATCTTGGAAGCGTTTGGTTCGAACGCCGGTGAGACCAAAAGTATCCGGTTCAAGGAACTTGCTTCTAACGGCGACAACTATGTGGCTTTCAAGGCTCCCGACGCTATTGCTGCAAATGTCACGTGGGTCTTACCTTTAGCAGACGCGACAGGACCGAACCAGGCGCTGGTGTCTGACGGTTCCGGAAATTTGAGCTTTATGACCGTTGGTGGAGGCACAGGAGACGTCGTTGGCCCTAGTGTTGCCACGGACAATGCGCTCGCGCGCTTCGACACGGTCACCGGCAAGCTGGTACAAGACTCCAAAGCAATTTTGAGCGACCAAGGGTCCCTGGCGCTGTTTGGCACGGACGCCGCGGGTTTGGTCCTCGAACCGTTTGGCACCAACACAGGAAGCACGAAAGCCATTGTGTTTAAAGAGCTCGCTGCCCACGGGAACAACATGGTGGGGTTCAAGGCCCCCGACGCAATCACAACCAATGTGACGTGGGTCTTGCCTTCGGCAGACGCGACGAGCCCGAACCAGGCGCTGGTGTCCGACGGTTCCGGAAACCTGAGCTTTATGACCATTGGGGGAGGTACAGGAGACGTTGTCGGCCCTAGTGTTGCCACGGACAATGCGCTCGCGCGCTTCGACACCGTCACCGGCAAGCTGGTGCAAGACTCCAAAGCGGTCTTAAGCGACCAAGGGTCCCTTGCGCTGTTCGGCACGGACGCCGCGGGTTTGGTCCTCGAACCGTTTGGTGCCGGCTCTGGCAACACGAAAGCAATAGAGTTTAAGGAACTTGCTGCCAACGGGAACAACTCGGTCGGGTTCAAGGCCCCTGACGCCATTTCCACAAACGTCACTTGGGTTTTGCCATCAGCAGACGCGACGAGCCCGAACCAGGCGCTGGTTTCAAACGGGTCCGGACATTTGAGCTTTGCGACCACCGGCGACGTAGTCGGGCCAGGTACGTCAACAAACACGGCCGTGGCTAGGTTCGACGGGGTGACCGGTAAATTGTTAAAAAATTCGGTGGTGTCCATTTCGGACACAGGCAAACTCTACGTTGGTTTTCGACCTGTGGTTTCGAGTGGGTTTACACTAACAAATCCTTTGCCAGCCATTACCAACACCACTACCGAAACGGATATTATAGGAACAGGGTTTGGCTCTTTGACCATCGGGGCCAACGTCATGATTGTCGGGTCCACGAGCATCGTTCGTTTATTCGGAGTGTTCGACACCAAAAACGGCGACATTATTATTTTTAGAATATATTCGGGAGCGACCCTTGTCGTGACCATCACGCTTGATGCTATACCGAGTGTTCCACCAAATACGGCGTGGGAATTGGAAACCTTTTTTCTGGTTACGTCGGTCGGGGTAAGCGGAACGTATTTTACCCAGAGTAAGTTTATTTTTCAGGTGGCGGCGGGCAGCAGTCCGATCTACCTTAGCAACTCGACTGTTACGATCGACACGACGGTTGCAAACACGTTTCGAGCCACCGCGCAGCTAAGTGCCGCTCGTACCGACTTGAACCTTTCATGTTTAGCAGGATTCACAACCAATTATTTTCAACCTTGACTTGAATTTTTTTTTTCAAAAAAACCAAATTAAAGTAAATTACGCAACAAAAAAGGACAAGGCCAAAAAAAAAAAAAATGGAACGTGAGATTTAAAAAAGGGACCGTGAGATTTAAAAAAGGGACCGTGGATTTTTTTTCAATTATTCGCTGGTCGGTTTTTGTTTTCAACCATTGCTTGTGATTTACAAAACAAGTTGTCAAACGTGCATCCTTGTCATTTCCTATATCAATGGTGTTTCAGCACCCATTGAATCTGTTCCTGTGTCACTTCCAACCTTGGTGGCTTGTTCACTGTCGGCGAGTTGTTCTTTAAGTTCGTTTCGCTTTCTAATTTCTACCCACGTCCATATCGCCATTAGCAAAACAACAAACATCAATGCTCCAATAACAATACTAGCTTCTTGGCTCAAGCCCATTCCGCACAATGAACTCTTGTTTTTTCTTGTTTGTCTAAACATAATTGTAAAAAACAAGATGCCATGATTTTTTTTGGCGAATTTTAGTGGACAAGGTTTTTTTTTCAAAGTTGTGTATCCCAAAAAAACTGTATACAATTTTGATTAAGAAATGGGTGGCAAAATTCGTTTTTGGTCAAACATTGTGCCATGGATTCACGTTTTTATACTCAACAGGTATCCATGATTTTTTTTCACGTGTCAAACGATTTTTTTTTTTTCAAAACAAAGATTCAGAATGGCAAAAAACTTCGGTTTGCAACTTAACCGCAATTCCAAACATGCAAAAACATTAGATATTTTAGGGACGCAAAAAAAATCACAAATATTAAATACGTATGTTACATTGTTTAGTGTTGGATTTGAATGCGGACTTGTAATTAGAGGTAAAATATATATATATAAAATATTTGAACAAAGTTGCCACGAATGGTTTAAACATGTTTGTTTTTTTAAAAAAGCTCCAAGACAAAATCTGGAAAGCAGCCGTCTTGACCAGCAAACTCAATATTTCTAAAATATACCAAGTTCGAGCATTCATCCCCTAGAAACAAACCGTCGGCTCCGCAAAATTCAGTATCTAAAACGGAGTAGGTAACTTGCTTGTGCCTCGGTTTTCGAATAACTTCAAAGGACAAACGAACAGGCATCTTGGGTTTAGCTTGTACGGTAGGTGCAACGCGGACGTTTGGGGTCAACCAACTTTGTATTTCGGTCGCAGAGTAGGGAACGTGACATTGTGGAAAGCCTCGCCAAAATTTTAACTGAGACTTTTCCAAAGTTGCGACCATACTCCCCGGAAATTTATCATTAACACCGACGTTTAAATGATCTTCAAATGCGAGATTACAAATAAAACGCACAGTCTCTGAAAATTCGTGGGTTTCTCTGACGTTGGCGATACTTTTTATCACATCTATGTCTCCCATCTTTTTGGTTTTTGCTTTTTTAATGGGAAAGGCTTTTTGTGCCATTGATTTAAATTAAAAAAAAAGAGCAAAAAAAAACCCACTCTTTTCTAGTCCACTGGTTTTGTTCCGTTTAAACTATTCAAAAAAAAGCAAATACAATGGTATCCCTTTTTGGGCGTGACCTGAAATGTACAGTTTTTCTGATATTCCGGGTTTATATTTTCCAAGATAAGTACTCTCGGATTTTTTGAAAAAAAAAACAGCTGTAATTAACAATTGCTATTTTTTTTGGGGGGGTGGGATAATACATTTTAGCAACACATTTAAAAAAAAACCCAACAAATCATGAACTTACCATTGATATTGATACTCGTGAGCGTAGCAATTATTATTTTAATGATTGCGATTTTTATCAGAAAGATTTTACCGTATTTGATTAATAAAGTCGAGCTGGGTGATGACGAAACCCGCGAAAGCATACGCAAAATACGAGAAAGTGAATGGGAAGACACTAATGACCAGTATGACCCGGACAGTGACGATGATGTTATACGTTCTTAAATAATCACAAAAATTGTATACACCTTTTTTTAAAAATTAAAGCAAGCAAACGCAAAGGGAATTGAAAACAAAAAAAAACAACATGACGTGGTATTTAAACCAAGACAAAGTTATCGAAGCCCGTATCGCAGCTTTGGAGCATTTTAAGTCAGAGGCGCATCTACGTAAGATGGTACACGCCGAAGCTTTAAAATTGTCTTTTTATCTTCTTGATTTTCATAAAATTAAGAATCGCGCAAAAATAAAAGCTTGGAAACATAGAATACATATACTATTAACGACAACGAGAGACGAATAAACAACCCCAAAAAAACGACATTTTAATGAACGTATGTTCAAAAAAAAAAATAAAAAAATCGGACATCAAAAATTCTTTGGGTTTTTGACATTTCTTTTGGTTTTTTTTTAAAAAAAAACCCAGAAACATGCGAGATCTTCGAACGTGGTTCTTTAAAAACGGTGCAAAACCTTTTGTTTTACGACAAATAAACACGGGTGAATACTCGAGTATTCCTAAATATATCCGTGCGGCGTGTGAACCAGTAATCGAGAAGGGTGGGTACATTCTTCCAAACGGAATGTACATTGCCGACTCTTTGGTCCCCGGTGCTCAAAAGGGACTTTTTTGTTTGTACGATGTGCCGTCTAATGTCGAGTTGGGTGAGTACACCGGGAACTGGGTACGCGCCTCTGAATTAAACGTCTGGAAACAGAAGGACCCTTTATTATTGTCCAAAAAATTAAAATACGTTTGGCCCATGTACGACCTTAACAAAACGGATCCGGTCTGGTATATCGACCCGACCGACGACACCGGGGAAATGACTAACAAGAGTCATTTTTTAGCGTTCATCAACGAACCGCACCCCAGAGCGCGGGCCAATGCTTTTCCACACACGAGTTATTTAGGTCAAAGTCTGGCGAAAAAGGCCGTCCAAACCGTGGTCACCTGTCGCGAGGTCAAGAAACATCACGAATTTTACATGCACTACGGAAACGAATACGATCGTGACTACCCGGTCGGGGCCGCGTGTGTCAACCTACCGTCGTTTCGAACCACGGTGAACTTGATTACATTCATAGAAAATCCGAATATGGACAGGGGCGGGGAACCAGAGGACGACGAAGACAACCGAGAGGTAAAATCGGATATTGTTGAATCTCGACCTGCTCGAGACTCGTCGCAAACCACCTTTCAAAAAGCACTATCTCTTTTCGACACACCACCGGAAAAAGTCGCAAGTCACACCGGTAAATCTCGTCCCCAAAGTTGTCCCCAAAGTCATCAACAAAGTCCTTGTTCCAAAGGAAACCACCCTCGCGTCGACAAAAAGACACCGGATGATGCCGACGTAAATCTAAAGGTTTCTGACCAAACGCAGAATTACGGTCAAACCCTCAAACCAACGTCCAAAATCGTGCGTTTGGAAGTTGTACGGTTCGACGTCGACAGTAACCCACGACACCTGGTTTTGGTCTTTTTCAATCGCAAGGATCAACCCTTTTTCTTTGAATTCGGAAAACAGCGTAACAAAGTCTATCGTTTACATGGAGAATATCACTACGCAAACATGGGACCCGGGGTCGTTGTTCAACAAATCAACGTGCAATGCACAGGTAAAGATATTAAACAAGCCATCAAGGACTGTTGTACATCTGACAAGCCGAAACGACACAACTGCATCTGGTGGGTTCACCACATCGTATACAGGCTGTTGACCGGCAGTTGTCACATTCATAATTACCCTAAAAACAAGTATGATTTAGACATTGTTGGGCTCATTCAAAATGAGCGAGTGGTGTAAAACACCAAGATGTTAGTGGTTTTTTCCCCAAATAACATAATAGGTGATAAACATATTCGTTTTGCAATGCGGCGGTTGAATCTTTCAACTTTATTTTTTTTTTTTTTTTAAGGTTTGAATCATTGATTATGTATTGAAAAACAAGGATTCATTTTCGTTTTTTTTTAAAAAAAACAAATTGGAAAAACAACATTATGCGTTCACCATTACAAGAAACTATTGCTGATATTCACAATCAAGTATACGATGAGACTCTTGGTCGCAACAAGCGCTTTTCCAAGTATCCTTTTCGGTACAAGAACAAAAAAATCAATTACCATAACCTTCGGGAATTTTCGGATTTGAAAGATCTCCACGCGTACCGTCGACGTTTTATACCACTGGTCTTCCAAGTTCTAACAGACTTTTATCCAGAAAGCGAATTCAGCGATGCCGGTTCGACAAACATTACAAGTGACATCGACGCCATGGCTTTTGGGCCCTACAAAGAGGAAATGAAACAGGACTTTAACTTGAGCTTCGAAGGCTTCTTCAACCAGGATTCGTCCAGTCTGCTGGACGTTAACGTCTACGACGTGCAAATGATTAGTTTGAGCGATACACAAGAAAACTGTCGACCACCGTTTGTAACGTCCCCGGTTAAAATGGCCAAGGACCCTGAGGCCCCAAAGTACATTTGTCGTCTTGACCTCAGAGACGACCCCGAGGTAAGAGTGGACCAGCGCGCGTGGGCGTTTGTCAAACTTCTCCTGTACGCCAGCGAACACGAAAAGAAGCTTCTGTTTTTGCTTGAAAACGTGTATCCAGACACTTTCCACAGGGATATCACCCTTGCGCGAAGGTACTTACAAGTGTACAAACGTCCGAAGTCGGTCATGAGCCAAAACAGGTTGTACGAAAAGGCGAGTATGGACCTCCGTGTTCTTCGCGAACGATTGGTCGCAAACCCCGACAACCTCGCACTACAGCGCGAGTACGTACATCAAGGGTCTGTTGCCACGTACTACGCTCAAGACGCGTATTTTACCGTCGGCACACTCGCTGATGTGGTGTTCTTGCAGCAAATGCAGGTGCAAGGTTACGACCTGACGATCACCGAGTACGTCGACTCGGTCATTGAAAACTTTGGAGATCTATGCAAGGCTGTCCACTTGGACCACCACATGATGTGCGGGGCCGCGGTCGTCGATGTCTCCAAGTACCTCTTTCGAACCATACACGCATTGGACATGGTGTACGATTTGGAGTGGGGAAGCCACTCCCCCTTTGGAAACATTGAAGAAAAGACTAAAAAAGTTAAAGAGACGGTGCGCGGTAAAATCACCGAAGCCAAACAAGTCAAACACGCGGCCGAGGACATTATGAAGGCCGTCAACATTCCCGATAAGTGCAACATTAACGAGTTGCGAGAAAAGACATTTTTGCTATTGTTTTCAATGTTGGTGTTTATGTACAAGCATAACTATTGAAACAAAGAACAATTCTTTCTCGTTTAAAAGAAAGAGCGCGATTTGTGATCCACAAGAAACTTTTCTTGACCCCCCTTTTTTTTTCTTTTTTTTTGAACACTACGTTTTTTTTTCAGGGGAGGGGGGATTAAAAAAACTACACCAGCGACGGCTGCGGAATGATTGTATCGAAATTCTTGTACGGAAAACCCAAAGAAAACAAGCCGTTACCTATGCTTCCTTTATTTCGACAGACATCGTTTATTCGGAATGTCACGTGGTCAAAGTTTGCGATCATTTTTAACGTCAGCCAACGACCGATGGGTGAGTTATCCAAGGACCTCGGGATCCATTTGCTTCGGAAACTGGACACGCGCCAGAGAAGGTGTTTACCCGCTTACAAGTATTTGCTCAACCTCGAAATAACCTGGTTTCAGCGGTTTCTTCACAACCAGGATCACTTGCTTCTGTGTTTTCGAGGAGACTCATTGGCCTTGCGCGATTCAAACGACATGATCCTGGCCAAAGAGGAGTTGCACGGTTTGTTCAATCGGTTCCATTATTCGCAGTTCCTGTGGGTCCTCTTGGATTTCCCACATTCGGTCGCTTACCTCCCGCCTGACAACGCACACATTTTCTACTGCGACGAGGACCTGACGGTCAAAGAAAAATCGGGCCCGACAAAGACAAAGGCGTCAGCGAGACCCGCGTCGTGCTTCATCCTCGCGGTCAAAGGCGTCAACAGGTCCCAAAAAGTTTCCTTGGGCCAAGCTTTTAACGAGGTCATACTAGTGAGTCGAGGGCGAGTCTCCCTTATGCACCTGTTACAGGCTTTACACACAAGGCTCCAGGATTCGGGTCTGTCCCCAGTGCTTTACTGTAACCGACCGACCCCGCTCGAAAAGACTTTTTTTTACTACGGGTGACCCGTTTTTGGCCGAGGTTTCTTCCTTTTTTCGTGTTTTACGAGCCAGAGTGGACTGAACACACGGTAAAAGTATTCGTGGCTGCACAGCGGATGCCTGACCTTCATAACGCTCGTGACGCCGGGGCCGTACTGTTGTTTGAGAACCGCTTCAGGGTCCGCGGGTAGCAAAAAACGAAAGCCGTCGATGCCCCGCTCACTCAACGGAAAAATCCACCCACGTCGCCAATCCTCGCGCCTGCTGGTTGTAATACGATCGCCCCTCCAGGAGTCCACTTTGGCGACGCGCGCGCCTCCATTGGTTTCTTGGACAAAAAACAAATCGCACACAGGCGTCACATCCCCGACGCATCGGAAGCGTACGGCGCTCCCGTCCTTATGCGCGGCGTGCATGTTGGAGTGCATCAGAAAAAGCATTTCCAAGTTGTGTTGTTCGGCGATGCGCACGTACGCGTCGCCAAAGAGGAGGTCGCGGTTACTCCAATGCGTATGCATATCGATGTCGTCGTCCCACGGGATGAACGTTCCGTACTGTGTGAACCCGAGCAGCGAACCCCCGGACAGCCAGGCTTCGACGCCACTTGCGCTCAACATTTGCAAAACCCGGGTCATGAGCGTGCGTTGTTTTAGTACAAATTCTTCTTTTAGAACAAACGGTCGTCCATGCGCCTTTAAGTTCGGAAGGGTGTACGTACGACCAGCGACCCGGTATGTTTCTCCAGGTTTAATGTACCTCCCAAAGTTTTTATACGCGGTCGTGTACCAGATGAGAAATTGCCAGGCTACGACGGACACAAAAATTAAACACAGTAAAAGCAATGCTCGAACCAATTTTTTCGGTTCCATCAGGGTTTTTTTTTGTTTTTTTGGGAAAGGATCCTTGGAAATTTTTTTTTTTTTTAATCGTCGCTCCTAAAGCCAAGGGACCAAGCGTTTAAAAACATTCGGACTTCTTTTGTTCTTGTTGGATGAAATGAAACATTTTTTTTTTGAAAAAGAAAAGACAGAAATGTGTGATGCCTTTCTACAAAACTACGCGGCGGCAGTCAACGGTCATAAAAATAGCGCGGGAGATCTGGTGCCGACTCCCGTTTTTTTTTCAAGAACACATTGCACGGGCAACTTTCAACCCAACGATCACGGGGGGGTTGTCGATGGATCCTCCTCGCCGTTTCAACCTGGTTTAAAGGTAAACTTGGCTTTTCGCATTTTGGGGCCACGGTCGTTTTACATACCATTTAATATCGGACGTGTGCGCTTACACAGCTCCGTCCAAGGTCGATTTACCGATTTTTCTGGACCCGCGTTGGTCGCAAACGTGAACACGGTTTTTTGGTCAGGGACCACAATACCGATGACGGACATTAAAAGTGTTGAGGTCCTGGACATGCGCTCGTGGGTGGACACCTTTGTTCCGGATATGTGCATGGGGAGAACACACTCGATCGGGCCTTCGAGATTGGACAGGTACCTGCCGGCGGGTGAGCGGTGTGACTACTTTATGCAAAACCAGTTCTGCAACTTGGAACAAAACGCCAGCGACGACCGGTGCAGCTGCTTCAAGGATCTTGAAACGGTCAAAAGCTCCTCTGACACTCGATCCATGAACTTGCCCGTCATCTGTTTCGGTCGCCGTTGCGCGACGACACGGTCGTACAAGACGCAGGGCATGCTACAGAAACCTTGTCAACTCACAGTGTGTCGTCAGGTCATTCGCGAGGACGGGATAATCGACGGGGACCGATCGCGGGTTGTGAGCTGCACGGGCAAGTTTTTCACCCACCAGGATACGATCACACCAGAGGTCGCGCGGCAGCAAGCGGAGGCTGGCGTCGTCGTTCAGGAGAACACACCGTCTGCGGCCACATGGTTGGCAATAGGGATTGGCGCTGTCCTGCTGCTGGTTTTGGTCGTGCTCATGTTTTCGGGTAAAAGCGGTGCGACCCCAAGCGCCGCTCCGCACTCCTGAACAAGTCGGCTCCGGTTCGTGTGCAGTCTGAGCTCGAACCAGTCCGGGTGATCGACCCTCCGTTTAATGCTGTGGTGCCACGGGAGCATGGGGTCCACGATCTCCACAGGCCTTTGCAACCGATTAAAGGCCCAGCCGATCCAGTGATCGTCGATGTTGCGACAAGGTTCCGGGATTGGCGGTTGGGTCAACAGCTCTTTGAACACTTCCGCTCGTGCGATACACCCGGAAAACCCGCTTGGTATCATAATGCCGGGCCACACGGGATCGGTGGTCACGTTCCAGCAGGAAAGGCCGTCCGCGTTCTCCTCGTAGTAAGAGAGCAGACCCTGGACGGCGAACCGTTTATAAATTGTGTCGTCGTCTACAATTATAACTTTGGCGTCGGACGGGATCAGACTCAACCCACCAAGGACTTTGGTGGCGGGTCCGAGGTCTTCGCATCTGTTTACGATTATCTTGTCGTTTGAAACGACCCAGTCCGGTATTGTGTAGGACTCCCCGGTCCGCGCGTACACAAACGGAATGTTCAACATCAAAAAATCTATGTTTTGTTTAAACAGTTCTTCCACGACCTTTTTGGTTAAAACACTGGTTAACCTTTCTGGTATGGTGGTCATCGTAGCGTATACTAATGTATGGGAATGTGCGGGGGTCAATGTCACGGTTCTATGAGTCAAAACACCGAGTATGAAAAAAAGAACCAGAACCAATAGGTAGCCAAACCAAACGCCCAACGGGCGTGGATGCATATTTTCTCAAGTTTTTTTTTATATAAATAAAAAAAGACAATGTATACTACTTATTTCCAGCCGATGTTTTTTTTGGGGGCGAGTCTTAATATCAAGGTTGACACAAAAAAAAATGTTAACCTGCGCGAGCCGATAAAAAAAAATTGTTGCACAATTGGCGCTTTTTATTCAGCTGCATCGACTTTGGTCGCTTTGCGTTTTCTTTCTTGGTAGTGAAACTCGTTCTGGTACACCACCTCAGGTTTGATCTGAAGTTTGACCCGAAGTTTGAGCATCGAAGGCCTTAATTCGGCCAAAAAAATGGTGAATAACCTCTCGAGCATGCCAAAGTAGTTGTTGTCTTCGATTTCGGAAACGTGCTTGGCGAGAAACGTGGGCAGTAAATCTTCGTTGAGAATTCTGGACCCTGGTTTGTACGTAATCGTAAACTCGCAGTCCCAATCGTTGACTTGGATGTTACGCGAGCACGCGATTTTCTTGAGACCGTCGTACACCATGTCCTTGATTGGCAACGACATGTTTTCCAAAAGAGAAGTCGATGTGATGAATTGTGTTTTTCGTTTTTTCAATTCCATCTTTCAAAAAAAACCCAAAATTGCAAAAAAAAAACACAAATTCGGTTTTTTTTAAAAAACAAAAATTAAAAACGACACAAATAAGCCAACGACCAACTTTTTTTTTCAAAAACGCGTTTCTCAAATTAGAACATTTGTTTTTGAAAGTATTTTTTTTCCCGGGAGACAAAAAAACATAAAACATACATGATGACTGCGCAGTCGGGATCGAAACCTATTCGTGTTTATGTCGACGGCTGTTTTGACATGTTTCACCCCGGACATGTTCGTCTTTTTCAGAAAGCTCGAGCTTTCGGAGATTATTTAATAGCTGGTGTCATATCGGACAAAGATGTCAAATCATACAAAAGAGAAACTATTATCCACGAGGACGATCGCGCTTTTATGATCGCTTCGTGTCGTTTGGTCGACAAGGTAATCCCGAACTCGCCATTGGTTTTGACGGCCGAGTTTTTAAAAGAACATGAGATTGATATTGTTGTTCACGGTGACGACGATCCTCAAACTAGTTTTTTCCAGGTGTGTGGCGACAAAATGAGATATGTGCCGTATGATAAAACTATTTCAACAACCGGAATTATTCGCAGGGTTTTATCGCTAAACACCGCCAGCGATCGTCGCCCCAACTCTGAAGAAAACCAATAACACAAATTTTGGTTTGACAGTAAAAACTTGGAGTTTGCTTAAACTTGTAAGCTAGATCAAAACTTTGGCGGTTCGACAGAATGTCAAACGAATAAAAAAATACACAATTGTTACTGTCGAACTTTAAAATGGCATGATTCCCAATTTTTTGGAGTCACACAGTCCGTCTATTTTTTTTGTCGAAATCCTGAAAAATGTAAAACCACGACAAGCATTTGTATGATAACTACGCTGAAGCCAATTTTGCTTGGAATCAAACATTGAACAAAAAAGTCGAGTTACGATTGCCAATCACAAGATTCCGCTTCGCCTTTTGAATTTATTCTAAAAGGGTTGCCGCAGCCGAAAAGTGAACCTTGATTTTTAATACTCTCGACAAATTCACGACTCGCGTGAGGTGGCAAATCAACCAGCGATCCTGAAACCAAGGAAGAACCGTGTCGAAAAACACCACAATGAATGTCGTTTGTAAAAATTAAAATATTCAATTCGCAGTGGGGGCAGGCCACGACGATGTACGTCTGTTCCATTTTTACAATGGAAACTTTTTTTGTGGTTTTTTTATTTATCCGTGACAAAGTGTTTTTAAATTTAGTGCCTCAAAAAAACGTTGGGAAAATTATTGTAACGCCCATCCCCGTTTTCGTGTGAAAACACCGAATAACACATTTTTTTTTGTTGACAGCAAAGGTTAAAAACCTTGAGGTAAAAGCGAACCGTTGTCACAAATCCTTTGGGAGTATTTCCAAATCGTGTTTAATACGTAGCATCTTTTTAAATAGCGGCACGTTTGGCTATCGGTTCAAACAAGTCGTGGTTGATGGACTCCGTACGTTCGTACTCCGCTTGTTGTCCCTGGGTTTCTTGAAACATCGGATGCGCAGGCCCTGGGGGTTGATGAGGCACATGTGGTGGTAGTAACGTCGCATTGTCCGCCCCTGGAATGTTTGGTAGCGCCCCTGAGGCAAGTGGTGCCGGTGGTCCCGTCAGCGATTGAGATAGCAAGCCTGCTGCCTTTTGGGCCGCGAGCATCGCTTGCTGCTGCGCTTCGCGCTGACGTTGATCCAATTTCCGACGACTGATGACCCGCGGAACACTAATCGCGTTGGGTACGACACTCCGAACCATGCAAGAGACTTTGAGCTTCGCACCAAGAACGATCTCGACACCAATGGTGATTTCTTGCAACTCCTTTGCCACGAGTTGATCCCACGGAAACGGGTTTCCGTTAGGGTCCTCAATGACGCAGATGTTTTTGTCCACGACGGTTCCGCCGGCCGTTTTCTGGCTAGGCATACCAAAAATCATAGAGTCCGAATACCGGTCCCCAAGCGGGTTGTTTGGGTCCTTGAGTGCACCGCGGTTGACGACGCAGTTCGGCAGCACAAAGGCGACCTGATCTGGGGAATTAAACCGCTCGGCGTTCGCCAGGAGCTCATACCGGCGAAGGTACAACAATCTGTAAATCGCAGAGTCGACATACGCGCGAATGGCGGCCATCACATCTTCTTGTGCGGCAATGCAAATGAAAATCGTGTCGTACTTGGATACTTGAGCGCCTTTGAACGTTTTTACACCGGTGATTGTGAGATACAAAGGCCCGACACTCCCCGTCGGCAGATGCTTAACCATCATTTCAACCCATTCTTTCCGACCATTGACCTGCTTGTCGTCCTTGCCTTTGAAGTTCCACGTTTTGATATGTTTGTCGGACAACAGGAGTTCATAGGCCCCTCCTGGTTTCAGATCGTTGAGCTCCACAGCGACTATCTCGTTGTTCATTTTGGAAATATGAGTCCGGAAAAAACACCACATTTTATTTATTTTTTGAAAAAAATCGAAACGACAAGATTTGTTGAGAAAAAACCCGTTCAAAAAAAACATGTAAAAAAGTCGCCTACATTTGGCAAAAAAATTTCATTTTTTTGGGGGGGAACGCAGGGATACCTTTGAGTTTAGAAACGTAAAGCGCAAAGTATCACCATAACCCTAACAACCTCTTTTTTTTCGGTCGCAAAAGATTAATGGTATTAGGTGTTGCTTTGACCTTTCAAAAGCTGGTGCTGTTGGTTTTTATCACAACTGTTGCGTATGTCGTATTGAACCACAATTGGGTGAGAACCGTCACACGATTGGTAATTGACGCCACACGCCCCCGCGATACGTTTTTTCGTTTGTTAAAACACAAGCCCCAAGAAGTGACTGAAATTAAGTTTTTGTTTCGCCCAGACGAGACCTATGAAAATTGCAGATTAATACTTCGAGCAGCAAGAATTTTCACCCTAAAACCGGTGTTTGCAACAGGGATGCCAAAACATCTCAGATACCACCGAAAGTGGTTGGTCCTACCTTTTCACGGCTGTGTTTCGGAACTTATACGTGATGCGGTTCTCGAGTACGTGGCAGCCCCAATGCCGAACAGAATACGTTACTACATGACATCGAGGACCAGAGAGGTCGAAATACTAGATGCATATCGGTACGACGCCAAGTATAAAATAAGCACCATCACATCGTGTGTGCACGCTACTGTGTTAAAGTATTTTTTCAGTCACATGAAATACACCCTTTCTTCAAAGAATGAGGGCCCTCGCTTGCAACTTTTTTTCAACACGTATTTGAAATAAAACCTTGAAAGCGACTATAAGAAAAAAAAACCACTGGGTTTTTGGTACGAGAGAGGAGGTGGTTGTTTTTCACTTTTATTCGAGCGATGCCAGCGCCGAAGTCTTGAGCCGAAGACCAAGCAGGTATTTCTGCGTCTGTCCGTATTTATCGTTGACCTTTGGGTCCACGCATAATACTTGAAAACGTCCAAAAACGCCGCTCATGTAATTGTGAGTCAGCTGCTTCTTTTGCATGTTTCGCGTTCTGCAGTAAGCCGCAAAGGCCTTGTTAAACTCTGCAAACGGTTGGATATACACTCGGTCCTGTTGCTCGTCCTCCAACTCCTCGATCTCGCAGTACTCGGAGACAAACTGCAATAAAACATTGAGCTCTTGCATGGCCTTTTCTTCAAATTGTTTGAATTTGTCTGGCACAAACTCTTTAACACCGCGGTTTCCGACCATGGTGGTAATTTCCAGATAAGCGCTGACAATCACCTTGAGAAAGCGGTCTTTCATCTTCAACGCTCGGTCAAAAAGACCGGTGTCCACATTCTTGACCGGTTTTGAAAACTCGACCAGAAAAAACCGACGGGTCAGGTTCCCACCTCGGTCCTCCCACCGCGGGAAGGTGTTGCCAGCGAAGCCGCAGTGACTTTTCCACATTACGGTCACCGGTCGCTTGAACTTCTGGATAACGCTCACCTCCTCGCCGACCGACATACTGAGCAAGGTCGCCATGTCGAGTTTGAAAGCGTCGTTCACGTCAAGCCCGAGCAGGAGCCGGGCGTCTTCGGTGCCGTCGAGGGCGAATGTTTTCTGGAGCTCATTGTTGAGGATCGCCACATCCTCCCGAGGGAGCAGCATCATCACCAGACGAAGCAGCGAACCCTTGCCGGTGCCCGCGAGACCGATGAAATAAATGAAGATGCCCCACTTGTCGCGGTCACCAACCTGAAACAGGAGCCGACCGAGGAAACATAGGATCCACCGAATCTCGTCCCCTGTGTACCCTTGATACGTGAGGAACTTGTAAATATCGTCCATTGATATCCCCATGTAGTGCTTGGACGGAAGTCGCCCTTGATCCACGGCGTTTTGCATGTCCTCTTCCATGCCGTCTTCGTCGAAAATTTGGTCGTGGTAAATGCAGGCCGTTACGTTGCCCTGGAGGTCCCCGACCCAGGGTTTGTCTTGCTCTTTGTTGAACCGGTAGAATCTGTTTTGGTCAATGACAAACAACCCGTTTTGGAACGCAAAAATGTTCGGGTTGCGTTCAAGTTTCGGCAAGTACTCGCTCTTGAGCTTGGTCAACAACTCGATGCATGTTTTTGGGGTCCTCGGATTTTCAATGAGGCAACTGATCAAGGCCTCGTTTTGGTCAATTGGAAAAATGCTCTCGAAAACAAAGTCCGTAATCGTGCATTCAAGCTTGTACGCGTGCACGAACTGACCCTTGTTGTTGTAGACGGGCTTGTAGAGATCGTCCCCGCTTTTCCGGTACCCAAGAACGAAAGCGCGTTTCCAGTAATGGCGAAGGACCAACTCGTGTTTCTTGAGTTTTAGGGGGTCCGTATCGCGGAATATGACGTCCGGGGTCAGGTCCTGGAGTTTGGCCTTTAACATCTCGTCGTTGCCATGCAGGCTCAAACGCCCGAGAACCATCTGATCGAAATTCAGCTTCATGTTCACGGCGATGGCCTTGATCATCCCGTGGAGCTTCACGCCGTTCGGCTCCTCCTCGTCAAGCATCTTGCGAGAGAGCAACTGCACATGGATCATCCCGAACACCGCGATAATCCGTTTGTTGTTTTGCTCGAGAGTATGCACGTCGGGGTACATGGTCTCGATCCGCGAGATGACTTCCGACAGATTCTTGTACGGGTGGCAGTGAAAGTTGTACATCAAATGAAGCGCGTTTATCAGTTGATCCTCGGGTGTATTGTTGTCCAAGTGCGTCTGCAACAAGTTGTTGGCAAGGTCGGCCCACTGTTCGCGGGTGTACGTGTCCAATACACGGCTGAGGTCCGCGAGTTCACGACGACTGCCAAAAAGAACCTCACCCCTGTGCGCGCTGTTCATGTCCATAACCGCAGCCGGGGCATCGACCTGAGAGATCCGTGATCTTTTCGGCCGTTGCTGCACTTCTACCTCATCGTCGCTGGACATTTTCAAGACGAACAAATAGTCAAAGTTGAAAAGTAAAACAGAATCTTGCGCAAATGACTGTTTCGACCTATTTGAAAAAAAAAGGTCGACCCCCCAAAAAACCCAGGAGGATTTTTGTCGGGTTTGGAGCGTCTGAAAAAAGCAAACATTTTTTATTTTGCAGACGCGCGTATCTCAACTCAAAAAAAAAAGTTGAGATTTTTTTCAAAGTTGTGTTTTCTGTCAGAATAGTGAAAAAAGAGAAAGTACAACCATGAGCCAATACTTTGTCACCCAACTGCCTGTGTACGCCTCCGCCTTGAACGCGGTAAACGGTATACCTCAGTTGGATGGCACCGGTAAGATTCCTCTGTCGCTATTGCCGTCGTCGATCCAGAACGGTTTGGTGTTTGCGGGCACTTGGGACGCGACCACCGCCGAGCCGGTGCCGACACAGGTTGGTCAGTACTACATCGTGTCGGTTGCGGGGACCACTTCCCTGAGCGGTTATTCGGACTGGTACGTGGGGGATTGGGCCGTCGTGCAGTCGATGGGACCCCCCGTGGTTTGGCAGTACATTAACAACTCCAACTTTGTGCAAAGCGTGGCGGGCCAAACCGGGGTCGTGACCCTTGACACGGGTGACATCACGGATCTCCCTGTGGCCTCGGCTGCGACGATCCTTCAAGCCGGAAGTATTGCCAACGACCGGCTTGCAAACTCGACGATCACCGGTGCAAAGATCGCGTCGTCGACCATTACGGCGACAAACATCGCCGCCGCGACTATCACCACGTCCCAGGTCGCTGCCACGACTCTGACGGGTGGGGTCGGCGGTAACATCGCCTCTGGCACCATTACCGCTTTTAACATTGCCGGTTCCACGATCACGACGACTGAGATCGCTTCTGCCACGATCACGGGTGGTAACATCGCGTCGGGTACCATTACTGCGTCCAATATCCAGTCTGCGACGTTGACCTCGACCCAAATCGCGTCGGGCACAATTACCGGTGGCAACATTGCAAGCAGCACCATTACAGACGCAAATATCGCCGCGGCTACAATCACCGGTTCCAAAATAGCGGCGGCGACTATTCCTGCGTCCAAACTCGCCGTTCGAAACCGGTCGATTCGTCTACATCCCAACTTTCCGGGGTCCGTGGCCACAGGGACGGCGGGCACGCTGACGCTGTCCACGACTGGTACAAGCAACTTTTTCAACTGGGTCGGAAACTCTGGGTCTCTTACCGACGCCGTTATTTTTCTCAAATACCAGATCCCACTTGATTTTGTAGCCTGGAGCTCGACAAAACCGTTAACTCTCGTGTTCATAACCCAGAGCGCTGTTGCCGCGGATAATTGTTTACAAGTTGAAGTTTTTGATACTTCCGACACTCTGGTCAGCACAACACCAAGCGGAAGCAACCTTGTTTCAACCAGTTCATTTCCGAATGACTTTAATTGGTCGTCAAGCCCCGCAACCGCCCCAGAAGGTGACTTTTATTTCAAGATTACGCTTAAAGCCAAATCAACCGGGTCTGTGCAACTTTATTCCGTCACCCTCCGGTATGACACACAATAAAAACAAAAACATAACGTAGAAAAAAAAGCACTTGTATCCTCCACTTGGTCGTCACCCGTGCAAAAGGATGCAAAAAACTGACAATATCGCGCGATTCTCTTTTTACGATTTTTCAATTGCCAAAGAAAAGGTAACACAAATGAAAAAAAAAAATTGTTGTATTATTGACGAATATGCATCCTTTTTTTTCCAAGTCTGATACTTTTCAACTAGATACCCGAAATAAAACATGTAATTTGTGAATTTCAAAAAGAATAGTAAAATGCTCTATTTTTGACAAAAAAAATAAAACCTTTTTTTTCCTGGGTATTTAAAAAAAACAAATTAGGTGATAGCCGTGAATTAATGATCGAGTTGACGTTGCCTAGATTATTGTTATTGGGAGCAATTATTTTTGCTGTCATGTTTGTTTTCTTCTTGGGTGCATTGTACCACTATTTAACAAACTACACGTCGCAAAAAAGGCCAACCCCTGTCTCCATATGGCAAGTTGTTAAGGAATTACGACCAGCGCAAAACCAAGAATAAAAAAACAATGGTTGGCTCAAAACCGGCTGTATTTTTTTTTTTGAAACCAAGGTTTTTGTTTGTTTACCAATTCAGTGTTGATGGTTGATTTTTAATTACAAAACCTCACGGTGGATGTCATGTCAAACACGCGGATTGGTTATGCGAATTACCCTTGTGTTTTGTTTTTTTGACCCTTTATTGTCTGTTTTCGACTTGTTGACTCGTGTTAGGAACGAAACGTATTTTGGCCCCCTGATTACCCTTTCTCCCCCCTGGTTTAGGTTTAGTTGGATTTTTCAGGACGGGGTGCGGCGTGCCGACTGGGTCTGGGGTAATGTCTATTGCATTGTGATTGATGCCTGGTGATTTTGGTTTCCCCCCCCCTCCCAGGGGCATGTCTTTGAGCTTCCCTCGAAGCGCAGCGATTTTTTGTCCTCTTTCTGGTAGTGGTGTTGCTGGTGTTCCTGCTGCTCCTGCTGCTGGTGTTCCTGCTGCTGGTGTTCCTGCTCCTGCTGCTGCTCCTGTTGCTGCTGCTCCTGCTCCTGCTGCTGCTCCTGTTGCTGCTGCTCCTGCTGCTCCTGTTGCTGGTGTTCCTGCTGCTCCTGTTGCTGGTGTTCCTGCTGCTGGTGGGCTTTTCCTGCATCTGCTGTTGCTGCCGCTGTTTCTGCTGCTGTTGCGCCGCTGTTGCTGCTGTTGCTGCTGTTGCTGCTGTTGCTGCTGTTGCTGCTGTTGCTGCTGTTGCT
>JACCDH011327641.1_pt1 | contig 19639 bp, 14 predicted proteins | sample 7442481 | NCBI WGS metagenome assembly JACCDH01 (sample SAMN15323433, study PRJNA562643) | freshwater metagenome | isolation source: river surface water | place: USA:Blue River Watershed | collected 2017-08-15 | reverse complement strand
GCTCCGGCGCTGCAGGCTCCGGCAGCCTGCTCGACCAGATCGTCCAGAACGGCAAGATGGCCAATGAGCCGTCGCAGGAGCCGTACGCGAAAAAACTGATCGGCCAGTTCGCCGCGCAGATCCTCGACCAGGACATGAAGTTCAGCCCGGACAAGGGCATGGTCGCGATGATCAACGAGCGCATCGCCGAGATCGACGACCTGCTGACCAAGCAGGTGAATGCGATCATGCACCATCCGGAGTTCCAGGCGCTGGAAGCGTCATGGCGCGGCCTGCATGAATTCGTGTTCGGCACCGAGACCAGCTCGCGCCTGAAGATCCGCCTGATGAGCGTCAGCAAGAAGGAATTGCTGAACGATCTCGAGACGGCGGTCGACTATGACGTCAGCGTGCTGTTCAAGAAGGTCTACGAAGAGGAATACGGCACCTTCGGCGGCAACCCGTACTCGGTGCTGATCGGCGACTACTACTTCGGACGTCATCCGCAGGATGTGGCGCTGCTCGAGCGCATCTCCAAGGTCGCGGCCGCAGCGCACGCACCCTTCATCTCGGCGGCCGCACCGGCGCTGTTCGACATGAAGAGCTTCACCGAACTGGGCGGCCCGCGCGACCTGTCGAAGATCTTCGACAGCGCCGAGCTGGTGAGCTGGAAGTCCTTCCGTGAAGGCGAAGATTCCCGCTACGTGGCATTGACCCTGCCGCGCTACCTGGCGCGCCTGCCCTATGGCGCCAAGAATGTGCCGGTCGAGCAGTTCGCGTTCGAAGAAGACGTCGATGGCAAGGACCATGACAAGTACCTGTGGGCCAACGCCGGCTACCAGCTCGGCCTGCGCATCACCGGCGCGTTCGCCAAGTACGGCTGGACCACCGCGATCCGCGGCGTCGAGGGTGGCGGCAAGGTCGAGGGCATGACTGCGCACACCTTCAAGACCGACGAAGGCGACATCGCGCTGAAGTGCCCGACCGAGGTGCTGATCACGGACCGCCGCGAAAAGGAACTCAACGACCTCGGCTTCATCGCCGTCGTCAACTCGAAGGGCTCGAACTTCGCTGCCTTCTTCGGCGGCCAGACGGTCAACAAGCCCAAGGTCTACAACAAGGACAACGCGAACGCCAACGCGCAGCTGTCGGCACGCCTGCCCTACATGCTGGCCGCATCGCGCTTCGCGCACTATGTGAAGGTGATCGTGCGCGACAAGATTGGCAGCTTCCAGACCCGCGCGACGCTGCAGAACTACCTGAACACCTGGATCGCCGACTACGTCTGCCTCGACGAGGCCGCACCGCAGGAGACCAAGGCACGCCTGCCGCTGGCCTCGGCCCGTATCGACGTCAGTGAAGTGGCCGGCAAGCCGGGCGCCTACTCGGCCGTGGTGTTCGTCCGCCCGCACTTCCAGATGGAAGAGTTGACTGCATCGATCCGCATGGTGGCCGAACTGCCGGCGCCGGCGGCCTGATCGGCACCGACAGCCTGAAACGCCACGTAAACGACCCGCCTATCCGGACTGAACCAAGGTGAATACAGTGAACATTCCCAACATGCCACGCACGAACACGTTCAACAATGAACTGTCGTCGTCGCCGGTCGCCGGCGACATCTATACGCTGACGCTCAAGAACGTCAAAGGCGAGAACCTGCTGACCGGCCCCGACGCCGATGCGATGATGATCGCGACCTGGAATTTTGCCGTCGACCTGCCGCTGGACATGAACGTCGCCAACGTCAAGCGCACTACAGGCCGCGCCCGCTTCCAGGAGATGTCCTTCACCAAAATGGTCGATGCGTCGACCCCGGTGCTGTATGCCAACTGCGCTAAGGGCACCAGCCTGTCCGAAGCCAAGCTGCAGGTCGGCCGCGTCTCCGATGGCACCTATGCATCGGTGATGACGATCACCCTGTCCGAGCCCATCATTTCTCAGATCTCGACCGGCGGCTATGGCGAAGGCCAGTCCCCGATGGACAGCTTCACCATCAATTTCACCGCGGTCAAGATGGAATACACCGCGCAGAAGGTGGATGGCACCGCCGGTGGCAAGACCGATTTCGGCTGGGATCTGACCGCTAACGTCGCCGCCTGATCATCAGGCGCGATGCCAGCCTGGTCGTAAGGTGAAACGCGATGTCGCGCCTGATACCCGGTGGGCCCATCCCGCTGTTCGACAAGCTCGACCAGCGGGCCAGCATCATAGACCAGGCCGATCAGGTGCTGGACGCTGACGGCGTTGAAGCCTCGGTGGTGCGCGAGCTAAGGCGCCTGCTGAACTCGCGCTCGCGCATTCCGCTGTCCGCTTATGTCGACACCGAGCTGACGGTGCTCGACTACGGCATTCCCGATTACGGCGCGCACTGCGCGCAAAGCGAGGCCGACCGCCGCCATGTAGCGGCCGCGATACGGCATGCCATCGAGGCGTTCGAACCCAGGCTGTCCGACGTCGATGTATCGCTGATGGACGGCGCGACCGGAAAGACCATCGCCCTGTTCTGCATCGAGGCCACGCTGCAGGTCGCCCATACCGTGCGCCGCATTAACTTCACGCTCAATACCGGCGAGTACCTGTTGCCGGCGATCGCGCCCGACACCCTCGCCGAAACCGCCGGGGAGGCTGCCTGATGGACGCCCGCACCACCGACAACGATCTGCTGGACTACTACCTGCGCGAGCTGTCATGGCTGCGTGAACAGGGCCGCGAGTTCTCGCACCGCTACCCGAAGGTCGGCGGCCGGCTGGATCTGCACGGCGGCGAATCGCAAGACCCGCACACCGAGCGGCTGATCGAATCGGTCGCCTTCCTGTCCGCGCGGCTGCGGCGCGACATCGATGCCGATTTCCCGCAGGTCGCGACCTCGCTGCTGGAAAACCTCTGCCCTTCGCTGCTGGCTCCGGTGCCGTCGATGACGGTGATGCAGATGTCGCTCAACGACGCGCAGGGAAAGGTCACCGCCGGCCTGAACGTGCCGCGCCACACCGCGCTGGTGGCCGACGCCGACAGCGGCGAAGAGGTGCGCTTCCGCACCGCCTGGGACAGCACGCTGTGGCCGCTGGAGATCGTCGATGCGCAGCTCGATGACGAGGGCCGCATCGCGCTGCGCATCGCCGCTACCGGCGGCATCGACTTGTCCGAGCTCGAGGTCGACACGCTGCGCCTGCACCTGTCCGGCGACTGGGGCATGGTCGGCGCGCTGTATGAATGCCTGGCGGTGCGCCTGCGCAGCCTGCGTATCGAGCAGGAAGACGGCTATGTGACGCGGCTGCCGGCCAGTGCCTGCCAGCGCGTCGGCTTCGACGCCGAGCATGCGGTGTTGCCGCAGGCGCCCGGCGCGCACCCGGCTTTCGGGCTGCTGCAGGAGTACTTCGCTTTTCCGGCCAAGTTTCATTTCTTCGATATCCATGATCTGCGCGCGCAGCAGCTGGCCGGGTCGGCGTTCACCCTGCGCTTCGACGTCGGCGGCGTGCCGCGCGTGCTGCGCAACCTGTCGGCGTCCAACTTTCGTCTTGGCTGCACCGTCGCCGTGAATCTTTTTCCGCGCACATCGGAGCCGGTGCAGATCGATCACACGAAACATGAGGTGCTGCTGGTCGGCGACCGTGCGCGCGAGGCGTACACAGAGATCCACAGCATCGAGCAGGTGACGGCGTCCGACCCCGGCTCCGACCGACCTCAGCTGATACCGCAGTTCTCGTCGCTCGACCATGTCAGCGACCGCCATGAGGGCGTGTACTGGGCCGCGCGCCGCGAGCGCAGCCTGCGCCGCGACATCAATGGCACCGACGTCTTCCTGTCCTTCGTCGACCAGCGCAATACGCGCAGCGCACCCTCGTCGCCCATTGTCTATGCGCGCACGCTGTGCACCAACCGCGGACTCGCTGAGCAAGTCACGCCGCAGACCCGCATCAAGGGCGAAGGCATCTCGAACGGCCTCGAGATCCGCTGCCTGACCGAGCCTTCGCGCCAGCGCAACCCGCCGCTTGGCAACGAGACCGTGTGGCGTCTGTCGTCGCTGCTGACGCTGAACCATCATTCGCTGGTCAATGGCGACACCGGCCGCGACCGCTTGCGCGAAATGCTGTCGCTGTTCGCCTCGGACCAGCACCGCGACCTTGAGCAGATCCGTGGCATCAGCGGCATCAGCGCACGCCCTGTCACGCGCCAGATCGGCATTGATGCGTGGCGCGGCCATTGCCGTGGCACCGGTCTGCGACTGGAGATGGACCCGGAAGCCTTTGTCGGCTCATCTGCCGTGCTGTTCTCTGCGGTGCTCGCACAATTCTTTGCGCTGTATACGACGGTCAATTCCTTCGTCGAGCTGGGCGTCTGGCGTGGCGATGAATGCCTGGTGCAATGGAAACCGATGGCCGGCGCACAGGAGCTGGTGTAAATGGCCGCACGCGAACTCGACCAGGACCTGATCGGCCGACTGCTCGGCCAGCCGCAGGGCTTCGACCTGTTCCAGGCGATCAGCCTGCTCGAGCGCGACGGCATGGCCGACGGCCATATGGCCATTGGCGAGACCGACGGCAGCGGCGGCAGGGAAGCCGTGCGCCTCTCCAGCCATGTGTCGCTAGGCTTCGAGGCCAGCGACGTGAAGAGCGCGCGACGCGGCGCGGCCACCGGCGAGGCCTACACGCTGTCCACACCGGTGCTGTCACTGCTCGGCCAGGCAGGTCCGCTGCCTTCTGCATTTACCGAGCTGGTCATCGAGCGCAGTGCGGCGAAGGATTTCGCGACCGCCGATTTCCTCGACATCCTGCATCACCGCTTGCTGTCGCTGTTCTACCTGAGCCGCAAGCGCCGCCGTATCGGCCTCGGCTGGTCATCGCCGCTGGCATCGACAGTGGCGCGCGCCACCGATCATCTGTGCGGGTTGAACCTCGCTGCGCGTCCCAAGCATGCACCCTGGCTGCGTCATGCCGGCCTGCTCGGCGGTGCGCCGCGCTCGATGGCCTCGCTGTGCGCGATGCTGTCGGATCGCTATGCGATGCCTTTCCGCGGCGAACAATTCATCGGCGGCTGGCAACGTCTCGAAGACGACGAGCTGACCGCGCTCGGCCACGGCCCTGATGCGCCCGAGCTCGGCCGCACCGCCTTCCTCGGCCGTCGCGTCTGGGACCAGGCCGCCGCCATCCGGCTGCAAGCGGATGGTCAACCGATGGCCCGCGTGATGGACTTGCTGCCCGGTGGCGCGGAGCATGATGATTTCAAGGCGGCGGTGCGCGGCTTCATACCGTCGGCGTTGCGAGTCGAGGTCTTGCTGACGCCGGCAACCGATACGTTGACGACGGGCGGACTGTCCTCTGCCGCCGCGCCGCGCCTGGGATGGAATGCATGGATGGGCGATGGCATGGCAGCGCAAGCCTCTTCAGCTTCCCCCGGCGGTGCCACCAACGCCGACGACAGCGCCGCGGGGCCGCTGCCGGCACGTTTCTCTTTCGAGTGTGCAGGCCATGAGCACTGAACTGCGCACCCTGATCCTGCGCCTCGATGGCGAGACCCGCGCCGCGATGGAACGCGCTGCCGAATTGTGTGCGCAGCAGACCCACTTCAGCGTCGACCCCGAGCACCTGCTGGTCGAGCTGCTGCGTGATGAGCATGGCTCTTTGGCCAAGCTGCTCGCCCATTTCCGCTTGTCGCTGCCACGCACGCAGGAACAGCTGCAGCAGTCGCTCGACAAGCTCAAGCGCGGCAATGGACGCACGCCGGTACTGTCGGAGCATTTGCCGGCGCTGCTGGAGCAGGCATGGGTGGTCGCATCGATGCAGCTGGGCGACACACAGATCAGCGCCGCCTGCGTGCTGCTGGCAGCGCTCGAGTCCGGCACGATGCGCGGCCTGCTTCTGGAGTCGGCGCCCAACCTGCTGCAAATACCGCGCGAGACGCTGCGCAATGAATTGCGCACGCTGGCCGGCGTCGTGACGCCGCCCGCCCCCTCGCACGCCCCGGGACCGTCGCACGGCCACGCCGCGATGCAAGGCCAGCGCGCGAAGACGCCCGCACTCGATCAGTACACGATCGATCTCACCGCACAGGCGAGCAGTGGCGCGCTCGACCCGGTGGTCGGCCGCGACGAAGAAATCCGGCAGGTGATCGAAGTGCTGATGCGCCGCCGCCAGAACAACCCCATCCTGACCGGCGAGGCCGGCGTCGGCAAGACGGCCGTCGTCGAAGGCTTCGCGCAGCGCGTGGTGGCCGGTGATGTGCCGCCGGCGCTGCGGGGCGTGTCGGTGCGCGCGCTCGACCTCGGCCTGCTGCAGGCCGGTGCCAGCATGCGCGGCGAATTCGAGCGCCGGCTGAAGGATGTGATCGTCGAAGTGAAGGCCGCCGTGCCACCCGTGGTGCTGTTCATCGATGAGGCGCACCAGCTGATCGGCGCCGGTGGTACCGAAGGCGTCGGCGATGCGGCGAACCTGCTAAAGCCGGCGCTGGCACGGGGCGAGCTGCGCACGATCGCGGCGACTACCTGGTCCGAATACAAGCAATACATCGAACGCGACCCGGCGCTAACGCGCCGCTTCCAGGTGGTGAAGGTCGACGAGCCCGAAGAGGATGTCGCGGTCGACATGGTCAATGGCATCGTGCGCCGGCTAGAGCAGCACCATCGCGTGCAGATCGCCGAGGGCGCCGTGCGCGACGCCGTGCACCTGTCACATCGCTACCTGCGCTCGCGCCAGCTGCCGGACAAGGCGATCAGCGTGCTCGATACCGCCTGTGCGCGCGTCGCGAATGCCGCAGCAATGGCGACCAGGGACCGCACAGCTGGCCAGCAGCCCGTCATCGTCGATGCGCATGCGATCGCCGACGTGTTGTCCAGCTGGACCGGCATACCGCTGGGCCGCATGCTGGCCGACGAGCAGCAGACCGTGCTGCAACTGGACCAGCGGCTGCGAGAGAAGATCATCGGCCAGGACGAAGCGCTCGATGCGATCGCGCGCCGTATCCGCAGCCACCGCGCCGGCCTGGATGACCCGTCCAAGCCGGTCGGCGTGTTCCTGCTGATCGGCCCCAGCGGCGTCGGCAAGACCGAGACTGCGTGCCAGCTGGCCGAGCAACTGTACGGCGGCCGCGAGCACATGGTCACGGTCAACATGTCGGAGTACCAGGAAAGCCATTCCGTGTCGGGCCTCAAAGGTGCGCCGCCCGGCTATGTCGGCTATGGCAAGGGCGGCATGCTGACCGAGGCCGTGCGCCGCCAGCCGTACAGCCTGGTGCTGCTCGATGAAATGGAAAAGGCGCACCCGGATGTGCTGGAGCTGTTCTACCAGGTGTTCGACAAGGGCACGATGGATGATGCCGAAGGCACGTCGATCGACTTCCGCAACACGCTGATCCTGCTGACCTCGAATGCCGCGCAGGACGTCGTGGTCGACGTCTGCCGTCGCAACCCGGACGCGACGCTGGACGAGATCAATGACGCACTGCGCCCGGTGCTGCTGCGCCAGTTCCCGGCCGCTTTCCTTGGCCGCGTGGTGATCGTGCCTTACCGTCCGGTGGCCGATGCGCAGCTGCGCCGCATCGTCGACCTGAAACTGCAGCAACTGGCCGACCGCATCCACAGCAACCATGGCGCCGTGTTTTCGTGGGATGACTATGTGGCGGAGGCCATTGCGGCGCGCTGTCATGAGGTCGAGAGCGGCGCGCGCAACATCGACCACATCATCACGCAATCGCTGCTGCCCGAGCTGGCATCGCAGGTGCTGGAACGGATGGCACTGCAACAGCCCTTCGACGACGTGCACCTGTCGGTCGACGTGCGCACCGGCTTCCGCTTCGCGCTGAAACAGACCGGGGGCGCGCGATGAGATCGGGCTTCACGCAAGAGCATGTACTGGTGTCGGCGACGACCACCTTCGGCAAAGACAAGCTGCTGGTCGAGAATTTTTCCGGCACCGAGGAGCTGTCGCAGCCGTTCAGCTTCACGCTTGACATGAAATCCGGTGACGTCGCGCTCGACCCGGCGACCATCGTCGGCACCACCGCCACGGTCACGGTCACGCATCCGGGCGGAGCGGCGCGCCACTTCCACGGCGTGATCAGCAGCTTCCGGCACTGCGGACTGGACGCCGCCTTCGCTTACTACAAGGCCGAGATGGTGCCGGCGCTGTGGCTGCTGTCGCTGTCGCGGCAGCGCGAGATCTTCCAGAACCAGACCGCGGTGCAAATCATCGAGTCCATCCTGACCGAGCACAGCGTCACTTTCGAGAAGAAGCTCAAGGCCACCTATGACGTGCGCGAATACTGCGTGCAGTATGATGAGACCCCGCTGGCCTTCATCAGCCGGCTGATGGAGCAGGAAGGCATCTTCTACTTCTTCACCTTCAGCGCCAGCGGCCACACGATGGTGCTGGGTGACGATCCGACCGCGCATGCCGACTGCCCCGACGCGACGCTCAGCTTCCGTGGCCGCAGCGACAACCACAACCTGCCCGACAGCGTGCTGCGCTTCGAGGCCGGCGGCCAGCTGGTGACGCAGGCCTATGCGGGTAACGACTACGACTACACACAGCCGAGCACCTCGCTGGCCGGGAGCGCCAGCGGGTCGGCCGGCCGTGGCACGATCTATGACTACCCTCACCTGCGCAACTCGGTGGCTGGCGGCAAGAAGCTGCTTGGCCTGCAGGTGCAGGCCAGCCAGGCCGACGCGACGCATGCCAGCGGCGAAAGCGTCTGCAACAGCCTGTACGCGGGCGGGGCGTTCACGCTGGCCGACCACCCGAATGAGAAGCTCAACGCACGCTACGCGCTGCGGCGTGTCACCCACCGTGCGACCGGCGCGACCTATTCGAACCACTTCGAGGCTTTCAGCGCCACCACGACCTTCCGTCCGCTGCGCGAGACGCCGCAGCCAGTCGTGGCCGGCAGCCATTCGGCCTTCGTGGTCGGCCCCAAGGGCGAAGAGATCTGGACCGATGCGATGGGCCGCGTGAAGGTCAAGTTTCACTGGGACCAGAACGAGAAAAACGACGACACCACCTCATGCTGGGTGCGAGTGTCGCAGGCCTGGGCCGGCAATGGCTGGGGCGCGCTGTTCATCCCGCGCATCGGACAAGAGGTGATCGTCAGCTACCTCGACGGCAACCCGGACCGCCCGATCATCACCGGCAGCGTCTACAACGGCGAGCAGGCAACGCCAGTCGCGCTGCCGGCGAAGCAGATGCAGGCCGTGATCCGTTCACGACCGACCAAGACCGGCAACGGCAAGTCGAAATCCACCGAGATCGAGGATGGGCGCATCCACGGCAACGAGATCCGCTTCGACGACAAGAAAGGCGACGAGGAGCTGTACTTCCACGCCGAGCGCGACCTGAAGATGGAGATCGAGGATGACCTCGAGACCACGCTGTTCAAGGGCTCCGAAGAACACCTTATCAAGAAGGGCGATCGCACCATCGAGGTCACGCAGGGCAACGAGGACCACACCGTTGGCGGCACCCGCGATGTGACCGTGCATGGTGATGAGACCCACAAGAACTCGGGCAACTTCGAGCACACGGTCGACAAGGACTACACGCTCGAGGTGACCAAGGACATGAAGCAGACCATCAAGGGCAAGTCCACGATCAAGGTGACCGGCGACCTCGTGATCGATGTCACCGGCAGCATCACCTTCAAGTCGGGGGCAGCGATGAATGTGTCGTCCGGCACCACGATGGCGATCAAGGCCGGTACGTCGCTGGCCAGCGAGGCCGGCACCTCGTTCGGCGCAAAGGCCGGCACCGAGCTGAAGCTGGAAGCGCTGACTATTGCCGGCAAGGCGTCGGCATCGGCCGAGATCGACGGCGGCGGCATGCTGACCCTGAAGGGCGGCATGGCAAAGATCAACTGACGTCAGATGTGATGGAAGAGACGCCACCGCCACCACCGAGAAGGGACGACAAGCACACGTCGCCCGCCGAGAAGACGCCCGCTGCAAAGCGGACGGGGGAGCCTGCGTCCTATTCCGCGAAACAGACCGGCCAGTTCACGTCGCCACCGGCCAAGCGGGCCAGCGAACCAACGTCATTTGCGGCCAAAACACCCGCGCGGCGCCATGAGGACCATGCGACGCCTGCGACGAAGGCGCCGCCGACCAGGCCATCATCGGAGGGATCATCGTTTGCTGCCAAGACGGCGCCCCGGCGCGCCGACGATGCGTCGGGCGTGGCGACCAAGGCGTCCCTCGCCGCCAAGCAGGAATCGCCGCGCCCGACTTTCGCAGCCAAGACCGCTGCGCACCCCAATCAGGAATCGGGTACGCACGCTGCGAAGACCCCGGCCAAACATGCAGACAATGGCCATGCGCAGCGCCGACCCGGCGATCGTCACGACGAATCCGCCCCGCCGCTGCCGAACCGCAAGGTGGAAGTGCGCGACCAGGATGAAAAGCTGCGGCACCGCGCGCATTTCGAGGACAACGAGCTGCACGGCCGCGTGGAGAGCTTCGACTCTCTGGGCCGAATGGAGCAGCAGGCACAGTACGAGCACGGGCTGCGGCACGGCCTCGCGGAATACCGCTGGCGCGACAAGCTGCAGATGCGGCAGCAGTATGAACATGGCCGCCTGCACGGCCCGACAGTCACCTATGACATGGCCGGCCATGTCGCGGCGGAAATGAACTACGTGCGCGGCCAGCTGCACGGCGAGGCGCGCTATTACTCGCACGGCCACTTGTCGCGGCGCGCGCACTTCAAGGATGGCTCGCTGGATGGCGTGGTCGAAGACATGACCGACGAGGGCATGGTCGTGCAGCGCACGAACTACAAGGAAGGCATCCTGCACGGCGAACGGACCCGCTACTGGCACAACGGTCAGGTGATGGAGCGCGCGAGCTACGAGCACGGCAAGCGCGTCGGCGAGGTCGCCCGCTTCGATCAGAACGGCAAGCCGCAGTCGGGCGGCTCTTCGTCGCCGTCGGCGGGTGCGCGCATGAAAAATCTGTTCAGGGGAAGCTGATGGGAAAACTGGTCTGCGCAGGCGCGATGCTCAAGTGCTCGTTCGGCATGGCTCCCGGCACGCTGAACGTGCTGCCGCTCAACCGCGTGCTGTCCGGCGCACCGGCGGCCAACATCATGGACAACGTGCCGATGATGAACATCATGCCCTTCGGCATGTGCCAGTCGCTGGCCAATCCGATGGTGGCGGCGGCAACGGCAGCGGCGATGGGCGCGCTGACGCCGATGCCCTGCATACCGATGACGACCGCGCCCTGGGTGCCGGGCTCGCCGACGGTCATGATCGCCAACATGCCGGCGCTGAATGACGGATCGAAGTTGATGTGCAACTGGGCCGGCGTGATCGAGGTATCGATGCCGGGACAAATGACGGTGGAGGTCGCATGAAGGTCACGTTTGCGCTGACGTCGCGCCTGGTGGTGATCACCAGCGTCTGCGGCATCGCCATCGTGGTGCTGCTGGTGATGCTGGGCTTCGAGCTCGGCCTGCGCGAGGCGCACGCCGAATTCGAGGCGCAGGCGAAGGCACGTGGTGAAGGACGCGGCGACATGCAGGCCGATGCGCGCAGCGGCAAGGATGCCGCCGGCTATACGCCGGTGGCGATGCCGTCGCCGTCGGCCGTGCTGTACAGCGCCACCGATCCGTCGAAGGGCAAATGATGATGCGCATCGCCCTTCGCCTGCTGCCTTGCGCTTGCGTGCTGTCCATCGCTTGCGCGTTGCTGTCGCTGTCGGGCTGCAGCTCGGTATCGGCGCTGGTGTTCCCTCCGGGCGTGAAGCTGGACTGGGAGTCGGTGTCGCTGTACATCGATCCGGCCGCCAACCGCGACTTTCCGCTGGCGGTCGATGTGGTGCTGGTCAGCGACGAGGCACTGGCACGCAAGCTGGCCGGTATGAAGTCGCAGGAATGGTTTGCAGCGCGCGACGGCCTGCGCAAGTCGCATCCGGGTGAGCTCGAGTTCGACAGTGTCGAACTGGCGCCCGGCGATGCGCTGACCCTGCCCGGCAAGCGTTACTCGGGAAAGCGCGTATTCGCTGCGCTGGCCTTCGCCGACTACCTGAGCAGCGGCGAGCACCGCGTGCGGCTGGAGACGCTCAAGGGCAGGATCAGCATGGAATTCGGCGCGACCGATTTTTCGGCCAGCGCCTCGGACAAATGAATGAACAGGATGCATGAGATGAAGCTCAATACCACCGCACGCGGAGGCTGCCGATGAAATGTCCCGACCGCATACAGTGGCATGAGGGCATGCTGCTGTCGCCACAGCATTTCCAGCTGGAGTCGGCGCGTGTCGATGCGCTGATCGCATGGCACACGCTGACTTCGAGCCCGTATGGCTGGGGCATCAAGCGCCTGAAGTTCGACACCGCGCTGCTGCCCGCGGGCACGCTGCGCATCCTCGAGCTCGAGGCGATCCTGCCCGATGGCACCGCGATCGCGATCGATCACCAGGAGCCGGGCGCGCCTGACCTGTCGCTGAAGCTGGATGACATGCTCGATGCGCTGGCCGTAGCGCCGCAGACGGTATGGCTGTCACTGCCGGTATCGCGCAACATGAAGATGCCGGAGATGGCGTCGCGCTTCCGGTCGGTGAAAGCCGAGGCGGTGGAGGATGAGGTGTCGGATGCCGCACCCGCCGACATTCCGCGCCTGCTGCCCAATCTGATGCTGACCGCCGGCGAGATGCCGCCGGCGCTGACGGTCAGCATGGCGATCGCCAGCGTGCTGGAGGATGACGGTGTGATCAAGCTCGGCGATGCGCTGCCGGCGCTGCTGGACTTGCACGCTGCACCCGGGCTGCTGGATCAATTGCGTGACTTCGTGCACACGCTGCGCAGCAAGGCCGCCTTTGTCGCGCGCCAGTCGGCCGGAGCGCCGCAGGCCGAGCAGCGCGGCGAGCGGCTCGCGCTGCTGCAGCGCCTTTCGTGCATGGTGCCCGCGCTGCCGGTGCTGGAGGCGCACCTGCAAAGTCCGGTGATCTCGCCCTACCCGCTTTATCTGGCGCTGTGCAACCTGCTGGGGCCGATGTCGCTGCTGCGCCCGGGTGCGCTGCCGATCACCCCACCGGCCTATGACCATGCGCAGCCGCACCTGACCTTCCTGCCGCTGCTCAGGGAGCTGGACGATAACCTGTCCGAAGTCAGCCAGGACTATCGCGAAGTAGCGATGGAATGGGTGAACGGCGCGTTCGAGCTCGCGCTGCGCCCGGAATGGGTGGGCCAGCGGCTGGTGGTCGGCTTGAAGGGCAGCGCCGGCGGCGCAACCGGTGAGGCCGAGGACTGGATGGACACCGCCGTGATCGGCCCCGCGCATGTATTCGGCGAGCTGCGCGAGAAGCGTGTGCTGGGCTATCGCCGGGCCCGTATCGCCGGCGCGCCAGAGATGCAGCTGCGCAGCCTGCCCGGCGTGATGCTGTACGAGATCCTGCCTGGCCCTGAACTGCTGCGCCCGGACAGCCGGCTCGTGATTGGCGCCTCCGGCCGCGCGGGCAATGCCGCACGTCCGGCCGCCATCGGCCTGTTCATTCGCACGCAGGGGTACTGAGGACGCGACGCAATGGGCAAGCTGACCTTACCAAGCCACGCGCCGCGACCGGCGCTGCCGCAGATCACGACGCTGATCGAGCCTCGCGAGCCCGAGCCGCGTGCGCCTGTGCCCTTGCAGTCGGCGACCGATACGCTGCTGTTGCGCCAGTTCCGCCTGTTCGTCGCGGAAGTGATGCGTGTGATCGGCAGCTTCGATCAGCTGCATTTTGATGCTGACGGCAACCCTGATACGGCGCGGAAGGCAGCAGCCGATGCCAGCGACACGCTGGCACGAGAGATTGATGCACAGACGATGGAAATCTCGCGCATTGGCAGCCCGGCCGATCGCACTGCGGTGGATGAGCTGCGTTACCTGAAGGCGGCGATTGCCGACGAGCTGCTGCTGTCGCATGACTGGCCGGGACGCTCGCGGCACACCGAATACCTGATCGAGACGCGACTGTTCGGCAGCAGCGTGGCCGGCGACGAAATATTCCATCGCATTGATGCGCTGCTGACCGATGCCGCTGGCCAGCCTCCGCAGATGGCGGCGCTGTACCTGTTCGCGATCTCGGTCGGCTTCCAAGGACGCCATCGCGGCGCACAGGCGGAGGCCGAGCTGCAGCCGTTGCGTGATGCGCTGTTCCGCAAGATCTACCGTCGCGAACCGATGCTGACGCCCGGTCTGGCCAACCAGCCACAGCAGGCCGAGCGCGTGCTGTCCGAGCAAGCCTATCGCTATCGCCTTTCCGATATCGCGCCGGTGCGCTTCTTCCGCTTCAGCCGTGGCACGCTCGGCTTCATCGCAACCATGATCGTGCTGCTTGCGTTGTCGCAGGTCGCATGGCGCGTGAGCTCGGCGCCGGTGCGCAAGGCGCTCGAGCCGACGGCGCCCGCGAAACCGAAACAGGCCGTACCCAGCGGAGCCGACCGTGGATAACTCGACCACCATCGTCTGGATTGCCGGCATGCTGGTCACCGCGATCGCGGTGCTGCTGGTGGCTTTGCGATTCGGCATTGACCGCGACGGCGACAAGCCAGGTGCGCGACGCGCCGCGCTCGACATCAGCAAGTTGCGCAGCTCGTTCCGCGATGCGGTCGCACGCATCGAGCGCAATATCGCCGAGCACGGCAAGCGCTATGACATACCGTGGGTGGTGCTGCTGCATGACGGCACGGCGGCCAGCCGTCCGGCGATCGAGGCTTGCGGGCTGCCGCGTGTGCTGGATGGCGAGAGCGCCGAGCCTGAGCGCGACGCGCCACGCTGGCATTTCTTCGATCGAGGCATCGTGATCGAGCTGGAGTCCGAACAGCTCGACGACCCGGCAAGCATCGACCTGCAGGAAAAGCGCTGGGAAGAATTCATCGCGCTCTGCGGCCAGTACCGGCCGCAGCGCCCGCTGGATTCCGTGATCGTGTCAGTGCCGGCCGGCCTGCTGGCTGATCGTACGCCCGAGGGCCGCGAGCGCTTGCGGCTGAAGGCCGATGCCGCCAGCCGCCGGATCTGGATAGCGCAGAACCGTTATGCGATGCGTTTCGCGGTCTACGTGGTGGTGTCAGGCTGTGAGGACCTGCCCGGCTTTGCCGGCTTTGCGCAGGCGCTGCCGTCGGCGATGCGTGACAGCATGCTGGGCTGGTCGTCGCCTTACCAGCCATCGGCGCTGTACCAATCAGGCTGGGTCACGCAAGCCTTCGATCAGGTCGAGCAGAATGTCGCCGATGCCGGCGCCGAACTGTTCGCATCGAATGCACTGGTCGCGTCCGCACCCGACCTGTTCCTGCTGCCATCACGGCTGGCGACACTGCGCGCGGGCACCGCGGAATACCTCGACGAGCTGATGCGGCCGAATGCGTATCACGAGCCCTTCTTCCTGCGGGGTCTCTACTTCAGCGGCAGCACGCCGCAGCCGATGTTCCTGCGCGACGTGCTGGACACGAAGGTATTTGGCGAGTTCGGCCTCGCGCGTGCCGCGCATTCGCAAAAGCTGGCGCGCCCGCTGATGAGCCGCATAAGCCGCTGGGTGGCGGTCGGCCTGCCACTGGTCTATGCGTTCGGCATTATCGTCACCACGATTCAGCTGCAGCGCGTGCTTCCGGCACTCGGCGAAGGCCTGGAAGGACTGAAGCGTGACAGCGAGTTCCGCGCACAGGCCAGCAGCGCCGGTGAGCGCATCGAATTCGAGTGGTACCGCAAGACGGCACTGCAATTGATGATCGGCCTCGAGGAGCTGCAGTCGCGTCGGCTGACAAACATGGTGTCGATGTATGACGCAAACATCATCAACCCGTTCATGCCCGGCTCCTGGCCCATGTTCGATGACCTGCGCGAGCGCGCGCGCAACCGCATCAAGGCGTCGTTCGCCGAGCTTGGCGTGCACACGCTGCAGCAGGCGATCTACCGCCGTACCGCAGAGCTGGCGAATGCACCGCTGAATCCGGTTAATTTCCGGCTGACCGGCAGCAGCACCGACTGCGAAGGGCCTTCGCCGTCCGGCGCAGCGGTACCGGCGGGTATACGGCAGACCGTGGCCGTAGAAAGCCTCGGCGAGTTCGCGACGCTGCAGCGTTATGCGAACCAGCTTGCCCGACTCGACACCAGCGTCAGCGCAATGCAGAACCTGAAGACGCCGCACAAGGGCAGCTCGAAAGAACTGCACGGACTCGTGCTGGACATGCTGGGCGCCGACTTGCCTGGCGACCTGCAGGCCAGTATCAACCTGTTCAGTGCCGCCGCAGCGACCGAGGGTACGCTGGTCGACCGCGCGGCCGTCGCTACCGCAGCGCGCTGCGGCTTCGTGAAGGCTGCGCTGGCAATGAACCGCAAGCTGTTCGATGAGAATGCGCTGGTGCTGAGCGAGGAACGCGTGGTGGCGGCGAAGAACGCCGTGCTGAACCTTTTCAGCGGCAATGCATCGCCAAGCAGCACCGACGTGATCGCCGCCTACCGCAAGCTGCAGGAGGCATTGAACGAGCAGAAGGCCTTGCTCGCACATGGCCATGGCAGCTGGCTGCTGCAGGACGAGCTCAAGCTCGGCGCGTCGCATGACAAGCTGATGCAGCAATTCGCCGACAACAAGCTGGTCGGCCCCGAGATCGTGGCCGAAGTACAACGCAAGTCGCGCGAAGACTTCGCACGCACGCGGCAGCATTTCCTCGCATTGTTCGGTCAGGGCAGCGAGATGGCAATCACGCAGGGCGGCAAGGACAGCGGGCTTGCGCTGTCGAAGGACAGGCTCGCGCTGCTGGCCGGCGTCGAGCATTTGCTGAACCAGCCTTTCATGCTGCCTGCGGTCGGCGATTCACTGGAAGCGACGCAGCGCGGCACGCTGCTGCAATGGGACAACGAGCAGCTGTCGCGTGCGGTGAAGCTCGGCGACGGCCGCCGCAAATACCTGACCGATGACTTGCCGAAGTTCCCGACCGACATGCAGGAAGCGGTACGCGATGTGATCGACTACCAGTACGCGCTGCGCCTGGTTGACCTGACTGGCCACGCGTATACGCCGGCTGATCCGGACCAGGTCGCGGCTGCATCATCATGGACCGCGTTCGAGCAAGCCAGCGGCCATGTGAAGAAGCTGGCTGCACTGCTGAAGGAGCTTGGTCAGGATGGCGAGTCACGTACCTTGCAGGCCATCCTCGCGAACGACGCCGCGGTGCGCATGCGCATGCTCAATGCCGAGCTGCAGGAGGCGCACGTGTACCAGGTGCTGGATGAGTCTGATGACACCCGCAGCGACCCGCGCGCGACGCTGAACCTGTTCGCGAACAGCGCCGGCGATGTCGGCGACTATCTCGCACAGCAGCTGGCGAAGATGCAGGCGCTGTCGGCGCAGGCGCAGGCGCTGCGCAGCTCGCTGCCGCCGGACAGCAAGGGGGGCGCAGAGATGACGCGCTGGAATGGCATTGCGCGCGAGCTGGAGCTGTATGCAGCCAAGGATCCGAAGGGCAGCCTGGGCCGGCTCGAGCGCTTCCTGACCGAACTGGCACGCGAGCTCGATGCGCCGGCCTGCCTGACCGTGCTGAAGGCCCATGAGCCTGCGAAGCGCGCGACGAACTACTTCGCCGACAAGCACGCGGACATCCATCGCGCGGTGATGCGCCGCTGCATGGTGCTTGACCGCCGCTCCTTCGTCGAGCAGTGGACGGCATTCGCCACGGACTTCAATCGTCTGCTGAAAGGCCGTCGCCCGTTCATCGGCAATCGCAGCGGTCTGCGCGGTAGCGAATTTGCCGGTCTGTCGGCGGCGGACCTGTCTGAAGCGGGCAGCCTGCTGAACCGGCTGCCGCCGGTGTCGCCCGAGATCTTCGCGCGCAACAACGTACCCGAGGGGTCGATCGCACCCATCCGCGACTTCACCGCGCAGGCGACGCAGGTACGCCAACTGCTGGCGCCGCTGTTCCCGGCCGACGCATCGCAGCCGGCGGCACTGGATGTCGCGGTGCGCTTCCGCGCGAACGTGAACGGCGAGCTCGATGGCAACAAGATCATCGACTGGGCACTGACCATCGGCGACCAGACGTTGAGACTGCGCGACACGCCGCGCGCGCTGCGCTGGAAGGCTGGCGATCCGGTGCGTCTGACGCTGCGCTTCGCGAACGATGTGCCGCTGGTGCCGCGCGCCGACCCGGACAATCCCTACCTCGAGGTCAGCCGCAAGAGCGTGGTCTTCCGCTTCGACGGCCCGTGGGCGCTGCTCGACATGGTGCAGCTGCTGCGCAGTGCTGAAGGCTCGGATGCGCGGGCATCGCTGCTGAAGCTGGAGATCCCGGTACTGGCTGATGCGAAGGATGCGACGCCGCGCGCGAAGCCCGTGCGCACCTTCGTCGCGCTGACGCTGTCCGAACCCGGCAAGACCGCGCCACTGCCGTGGCCGACTGTGTTCCCCGAGCGCGCACCGACGGTGGAGAAATGATGATGGCCTTGCCGACCGCACTCGACGGGATCGTGCAGCAATTGCTGCAGCCGCTGGCGGGCGATGCGCCTGCAGGCCGCTGGATGCGCTATGAACGCGAGTTCATGGAGATCCCCAAGCTGCGCGAGGAAGACGATCCGTCGCTGCCAATGGGCGAATGGGAAAGGCCGATCGTGAAGGCCGACTGGCGCAAGGTCGCCGATGCCTGCGTGCGGCTGCTGCAGTCCGACACAAAAGACTTCCAGCTGGCCGGCTGGCTGTGCGACGCCTGGATACGTACCGCGCGCATGGATGGCTTGTGCGCCGGCCTCGCACTGGTGACGGGACTGGCAGAACGCTACTGGGACAGCGCATGGCCCGCGATCGAGGATGGCGATACAGACCGTCGCGTTGCGCCTTTCGTGTGGATGAATGCGAACCTGCCGCTGACCTTGCGGCTGAACGTGATGCTGCTTCCGGCAGCCTTGCATCGGGCCGATGCGGTGACCCTGCTCGACTGGGAGCGCGCACCGACCGCGGATGATGCGAAGTCCGGTGACGGCCAGCCGCGCAGCCGGCGCGAGATTCGCGACAGCGTGAAACCTGCCGATGGCGATGGCTTGCGCGCGCTGTCGCAGCGGGCGTCCGAGGGCCTTGCGACCTTGCAAGCGCTGTCAGCCTGCCTCGATGACAGGCTCGGGCCGGAGTCCCCGTCACTGTCGAAGCTGGCCGCGGCGCTGGACGCGGTGCGCATGGCTGCCGACAGCCTGTTGCAGGAGCTGCCGGTAGCGGTCGTCGAATTGCCGGCCCCGGAACAGACCGCAGAGGTCAGCTCAGCTGATGCGGATGGCTCGGTAACAGCGCGAAGTCCAGCCAGTGCAACAAGCGGGGGCAGTGCAGCATCGACGCAAGCGGCATCATCCGCATCGGCCTCCGAGCAAGCCGGAACAGCAGGCTTCCGCAACCGCGAGCAAGCGTACGAAGCCCTGGCAGCAATCGCTGCTTTCTTGCAGACGGTCGAGCCACACAGCCCCACGCCTTACATGGTGCAACGCGCAGTCGCACTCGGCCAGATGGGCCTGCCGCAGATGGTCAGAGAAGTCAGCGCGTCTGCCGGCTCGCTGGACAAGTTCTTCGAGCTGCTGGGAATCGCACCGCCGAATTGACTGGTGCCCGAGACCGGAATCGAACCGGTACGCTGCCTCGCGGCTGAGCGGCGGATTTTAAGTCCGCTGTGTCTACCAATTTCACCACTCGGGCGTGGGTGTCTGGCTCGGTCGATAACCAAGCAGGT
>JACCDH011282184.1_pt1 | contig 19644 bp, 16 predicted proteins | sample 7442481 | NCBI WGS metagenome assembly JACCDH01 (sample SAMN15323433, study PRJNA562643) | freshwater metagenome | isolation source: river surface water | place: USA:Blue River Watershed | collected 2017-08-15 | reverse complement strand
GTCTCGATACAACATGCAAAGTTAACACTTGGTTTTACCCCAATACATACTATCAAGGATATTATTCAAGACCTTTATGCAAAAACTTTAAATTTCACAAATTTGGAGGATGAAAAATATTATAACATTAAAGTTTTTAAAAGTTTAGGAAAAATATAAATCAATGAAACAATTTTCTCAAATCATATTATTTTGCTTCTTAAGCATTTCTGTATATGCTCAATCTGACACTCTAAAATTTGGACAGATTTCAATTAGTAAGCCGCCGTCAAAAAGCGACATGACATGGGAAAAAATCATTAAAAATAATGACCTAAAGGGTGTGAAGGTTGTTTATAAAAAGAATAAAGAAAATCAATTCAAGCAACTTGAGACAAGCTGGTTTGGTTTCGATATAGGGCTTGTTAATTATATTGATGAAACAAATTATCGAGATAATAGACCCTTAAGCAATCCAACAATTGGATTGCCAATGTCAAAACTAAAAATGCAATTGAATAATTCTAAGTCTACTAATTTCAATCTTTGGATTGTTCAACAAAAATATAGATTCAAAAATCCATCCATCTATTTAAAATATGGATTAGGTTTTGAAATGTTCAACTTTAGATACGAGTATGGTGTAAATTTTAGAAAACACGAATCGATGTTTATTTATTTAACTGATGTTGTCTACGAAAAAAATAAATTATTTACCAGTTATATTTCTGTTCCAATTCAATTAGGATATGATGTAAAATTAAAAAACGATAAAATATTAGGGTTTAGTGGCGGATTGATTACTGGTTATTTATATAAATCTTTTAACAAGCAAATTAGTAGAGAGCTTGGAAAGGAAAAGTATTATGGAAATTTTAGCTTAAGAGATATGAGGCTTGCTGGTATTTTTGAAATCAGGATAGATCAATTAAAATTCTTTGGAACTACATCATTGCAAAACATGCTAGATAAAACAAATACAAATCAGTCTTTATATCCGTATAGTTTTGGATTAAGATTTAGTAAATTCTAATTGACTATAGTCAATCGTAAATTATATTTTATGACGATATCTGTGAATAGACTTTTTTTAATTTTAATCAGTGTGCTTGTGTTTGAAAAAGCATTCACACAGTCTATTCCTGTTGGTACAATTGGCGACTCCTATTTAAGAATATTACAGTTGCAAGGAAAAATTGATCAAAGCCACTCATTTTCATCAAGACCCAATTTTTTAAGTAAGAAATTACCTATTGATAGCTTTTATCAATTAATTGACTCGAGTTTAAAAACAAATATTGCAGTTAAGAGCAAATTTGTAGAATTTAGGCCGATGCTTGTGCAGGTAAAATCGCAATACAATTCATTACATCCATACGGCTGGAATGACGAAGGTATGATAAAGGCAAAGGGAATTCAGACAATGGCAAGAATTGGGGTGTACACAAGAATTGGCCCTTTACATATTCAATTCATGCCAGAGCATGTAAATGCCGAAAATCCACCTTATGAAATAAGTAATGAATTTGGTTCCATCACAAAAGAAAGGTATGAGCAAAATTTTCTAGGTCAGTCAAGTGTTAGATTAAATGTTAGCGCTGTATCAATTGGTTTTTCTACTGAAAATATTTATTGGGGACCCGGGCAATATGGTTCGTTAATAATGAGTAACAATGCACCAGGTTTTGCTCATTATACCTTTAATACGGTTAGACCAATTAAAACATTTTTAGGAAGTTTTGAATTTCAGTTGGTGACAGGAAGACTAGAACAGAATCCGAATCAACCTTTTGAAGTATTAGATTTAAGATCTATTTCTATATGGAAAGAACCTAGAATATTTAATGGCTTAAATTTGGTATATCAACCGAAATTCTTCCCTAATCTATTTATTGGGATCAATAGAGCCTATCAATATAATGAGAAAAATTTAGAGCAACAAGGCAATGGTTTTGTTGATAAATTTTTACCGGTGTTTTCAAAAGTCTTTAAATCATCTGTTGGTGGCACCGATGAAGATAAAATACAAAGAGACCAACAATTGAGTCTTTTTACGAGATGGTTATTTCCTAAGTCTAATGCTGAATTGTATTTTGAATATGGCTGGAATGATCATAAAGATAACTTCCGTGATTTCTGGATTGATCCTGAACATGCAGCGGGCTATTTAATTGGTTTTAAAAAATTAAAACCATTGAGTAAGAACCGTTGGCTTGAGCTAAATGCAGAAGTTATACAAACTGCTCAAACCACAGATTATTTGGTTAGGACTGCTGGAAATTGGTATATCTATGAAAATGGTGGTTATAATCACTTTAACCAAATTTTAGGTGCCGGCACTGGAATGGGAAATAACGTGCAAATTTTGAATTTAAATTTACTTAAAGGACTTTCAAAAATAGGATTTACACTTACACGTATTCAACATCAACCAGCACCGGCAAGTAGTGCTTATGCGTTTGAGTCTCTCGGATTAAGGCCATTAAGATGGACAGATATTGGTGTAGGTTTTAATGCACAGAAGCATTGGAAAAATTTAATCATAGCGCCAGAGATAAATTTTATTAATTCAATGAATTATGCATGGACATTCCGATCAAATTTTAATTTATTCGCACAACTTAATGTAACCTACCTATGGTAAATAAAATTACAATTAAAATAGTGCGACTTAGTTTATTGATATCTTCTTTATATTGGAGTCAATTAAAAGCACAGCAAATTGATTTAAACAACATTGCTTTATTAGATGTAAATAGGGTAAATGCTTTATTTGATACTTCATTGAATACAAATTCATTTACAATCCGAAATAGTTCAATTCAATTTAACCCAAAATTAAAAAGTTGGAAAAAAGTTTTCGTGAATCATCTATCTGCAATGAGCGTGATGCAAGAAAATTCAGACCTTCCACTTGGATTCAATGATGGACCAATGATTCCATCTGTTGGCAAGCAAAATTATCATAATTTTCAAATTGGCATTCAGTGGGGAAATTTTACATTACAATATGCTCCAGAAAAAGTGACGGCAGACAACTTTGTCGTTCAAGGTTTGGGAAATGATTTTGACGGAACTGCGAATGGGGATCCGGGAAATTTTTGGAGAAGATATTATGAAATTTCTGAAAATATCATAGAAGCTCCTAATACACATTTCAATGCTAAAAGTGATCAAAGTTTTTTTGGCCAAACTAGTATAAAGTACCACACAAAAAACATCAGTTTTGGTGTTTCAACTGAAAATTTATGGTGGGGTCCGGGAATACATTACTCGCTTGTTTTAACAAATAACGCTCCGGGATTTTTGCATTATACAATACATACCAATCAACCAGTGAATACGTTTTTAGGAACTGTTGAAGCGCAGTTTATTGGAGGAAGTCTACAAAATGGATTTTTAAAACCCTCTGAGAACAATAACCCTTATGCAGCACAATGGTATAAACCCAAAGACCCTGATGAGCGATATGTCACGGGCATGGTTTTGACATTAAATCCAAAATGGACAAAAAATCTGTTTATTGGTATCAGTAATATGGCGTATATCTATCAAAAAGATATGAATGGTTTAGAGGATGCAACTGCACTTAGTAATTTTTCTAAATATACTAGTTTAAAGAAAAGACCAGCATTGGGTGCTGTATTTTTAAGGTATGCCTTACCCAAAGACCACGCAGAAGTATATTTTGAATATGGAAGAAATGATAGAGGAGCAACTCCTATTAATATATTATATGATAGTGTAGCTACTGGATATGTAGCTGGAGTAAGAAAACTATTTCCTTTGTCTAATAGTTTAAAATATGGCTCAATTTCATTGAACATTGAGATTGTTCAACTGAAGATGCCACAGGCTAATTTAATCTGGGATGCTAACCTATTTGCAAAACAATCAAGTTGGTATACAAATAATCAAGTAAGGCAAGGATACACTAATAAGGGACAAATTTTAGGTTCCTATATTGGCCCTGGTGGTAGTGGTCAAACGATGCAGCTTGCTTGGGTAAAAGGAATGAATAAATTAGGATTCGGTATTGAAAGGGTAAGTCATAACAAGGATTTCTATTATTATAATTACTTTAATGGACTTACCTATCCTGGACCAAATTTTAAATATTGGTCAGATTTTATATATTCATTCTATATGAGAGTAAAAGTTGGTAATTTTATACTCTCATCGGAAATAAAAAAGGCAGAATCCTACAACTATTTATGGACAAAAACGGGGAATGGAGGATTATATGGACCTTCGGATACTGACAGAACAAATACTCAATTTAATCTTGCATTGAGGTATCTTTTTAATAGAAAATTCTAATTATGGATCAAAATAGTTCATTAAAATTGTCGGATGTTTTTTCACTTGTAAAAAAGTTTTTACAATTTTATACTTCATTTAAAAAATTCAATTACTTAATAATAGTTTTATTTACTATTTTTTGTTTGTTGTTTTATATAATTGAAAAACCAAAATATGAGGCGAATGCTTCTTTTGTATTGATGGAGGGTGCTGGTTCAAAAGGAGGAGGATTGGCAAGTATTGGTTCTCAGTTTGGTATAGACTTGGGCGGGTTAGGTGGACAATCAAATAGCATATTTACGGGCGATAATATTTTTGATATTTTTAAAACAAGAACGATTATCGAACATGTTTTACTAACTGAATTCAAGGATGAAAAGGGCGGTTCTCAAAAGAAAACGTTTGCAGATGCCTATTTAAAAATGTACCCTTCATTTATAAAAACAGTTATTTTAGGTAATAAATCACCTAATTCAAGCTTTTATGGATATGACAATAAGCTCAATGCAGACAGAATAAAAGATAGCTTGTTAAATAAGATTTTTGAAAAAGTGATCAAAAACAATCTACTAGTTCAGAAATCAAATAAAAAAGGCTCTATAATTCAAGTTCAAGTGACAACAAACAATGAATTGTTTTCAAAACTTTTTACTGAGAAACTAATTGAAGAAGTAAAAACATTTTATTTAAATATAAATAATACAAATACGCAATTGGTCTTATCGAATTTGCAAAAAAAGGCGGACTCACTTCAAGGCTTACTTTATCAAAAGTCTTTACAATCAAGTAGATTATTTAATGCAAATAGCGGCCTAAATACTTATACTGCAAGCGAAGAGCTTTCCCAAAAGGATAAAACAGTGGCTTATACACTATATTCCGAAGTCATAAAAAACATTGAACTTACAAAAATGTCACAGGCTCAACAAACACCAATTTTTCAGATTGTTGAGACGCCAAGATTACCTTTGGAAAATAAAAAGTTCGAATTTTATGAACTTTTATTCATTGGATTGATAGGCGGCTTTCTTTTAAGTTTATTAAACGCGCTTTTAAAATATATTTTCATCTAATGCTTGTTTTAGTACTAAGAAGTTATGGCGATTATATCATTTTGCTGAATTCAATTCGACACTCAGCTTTAAGTGAGAGAATGAAGATAATCACTTCTAAGCACCTAGAACCACTCCACGAAGCAATCGGGTTTAGCTTTTCAAATAATTTTGAATTTATTTTTAAAGATTTCGGCATAAAAAAAGGCATACTTCGTTATTTTACAAATAAATATTTTTTAAGCTTTAATACTATTTTGGAATTAGTTAAACTTAAAAAAGTCATCAATCAGTTGAATACGAAAGAGGAGCGTTTTTATTTAGAACACAAATCAACAAAACAACTTTTAAATTTCTTGCTCTCTACACGAACCAGGCATATTTATAAAAATGGAAACGTTTATGATGCATTCAGGGAATTCTTTAAAGCAGATTTCAATAACATTTTATTTAATTTACCTGATTCAAAATCAATTAAAAAAATCTTGATTTTTCCTGATTCAAGAAAGAAGAGTAAGGTTATCGATGTGATGACTATGAAGCTTTTAACCAATGATTTGAATACTTTAAAAGTAGATTATAAGATTGCAAACTTTGGTAATGTTAATTATTTTGAAAATAAAGGAAATGAATATGTTGTATATAAAGATTTCAAAGAACTTATCACACTAATCAATAATTGCGACTTCATTATTTCAAGTGATAGTCTCCCAGTGCATATTGCAGAATTTTTTGAAAAGCCACATTTGATTTTATATAACAAAAAAATCAATCATAATTGGTTAACCCCATTTGCGATAAGGCATAATATGTATAGTACATTTGAGAATGCATCTATTTTATTAAATTCATATTTTAAACGGTCATGTTAACTTATCTAGTGTCATCTAAAGATGAGATAGAGCGAATAGGACATATTGCATCATTAAGAATGCTCTTACCTGACTTAATCGAGGTAGAGGCGATCTATCCTAAAAAAACCCCCATACCGTTTTACGATCAAATTAAATCTATTTCAAAAGAGAGAACTGGAAGCGTTTTGTCTGATGGTGCTTTAGGCTGTTTATTATCTCACAGGGTTATTTGGAGACATTTTTTAAACCAGGAAGAACAGGATTACTGTTTAATTTTAGAATCTGACAGTAAAATTGAAAACCTCCCAGTTATTCAATCTAATGAAAGTATTATCAAAGATAAATATGATTTATTTTTTTGGGGTGCTTTTGATAACAGAATGACTTTATTGCAGTCATCAAAAGAAAAGCTAGTGGATAATTATAAAATAGGTGAACCGCTTGTCAATTCTTTATATTGTACCTATGGGTATTCAATAAACAAAGTGACGGCAAGGTTTTTATTAAATAGTACAAATAAGTTTAATTATCCTGTTGATTATTGGAAGTTGAGATTACACAACAGTACATTAAGAATTGGGGGCGTTTTGCCAAATTTGATTACAACTGTAAATTCATTTAAAAGCAATATTGATCACTCGAATCAAAATTTTATAAATTTTATTTTTGACAAAATAGTTGATCTAAAAAATAACATCATTTCATTAATAAGGTGAATAAAGTAATTCAATTATATAAAACATGCTTTATTAGCATTCTTGCTTTGTACATTTATCTTGGCAAGGGTGTTGCATATGGATATTTAGCAGAAATCTTATTGATTACGGGCATTTTATTATTAATAAAACAGCGAAGAACGACCAATTTGATAACAAACAGGTCGTCGATGATTTTATACTTATTACTAATTATTAATTTAGGTTACATAGCGGTTGGATTAATAAAATTTGGATTTTTAAATACTATTAGAGATAGTTTTATAATTAACTATGTTTATTTCGCATTTATTCTTTTATTGTTTCAAGAAAATTTACAAGAATTATTAAAATCAATCTTTAAAATTTATAAATTTTATCCAGTTGTATTGTTTACTTTATATATTTTATCATTAAATAATTTTATTGGCTCTCTAAGTTTTTTTGGCGACGTACATATTTTATTCTTCAAATTTGGAGATATTGGTGTTCATTTATTTGTTGTTTTTGTGTTACAAATAACCGGATTAATTGAATATAAAAAACCCTTTGATTTAATTAATTATTTATTAATATTTATATTGTTTTCAGTAGCATCTTCCTATAGCCGAAGTGGTATGCTGTCTTTTATTATTGCTTTTATTTTCTTTTATATTTATTTGAACGATAAATTAGTTAAAAATCAATTAAAAACATTTGTAAAGTATATACCTATTGTATTTGCCATATCCTTACTTTTTTTATCAAAATTTAAAGTAGCAGATAATTTTCAAGGAAGAACTGTTGGGGTTGACCAAGTTGCTACTAATTTCACAAGTATTTTTTCGACTTCGGATGAAGGGGGCCTCAATGATAATAAAATATGGAGATTGCTCTGGTGGGGTCAAATCATTGATTATACATTTAACGGGCCTTTTTTTGTTGCCGGAAAAGGTTTAGGGATTAATTTAGCGGAAGACGATCAAATACTTACTACCGATTTAGAAGGTGAACTGAGATCTCCTCATAATTTTAGTTTATCTATTCTTGCTCGTTATGGCGTTTTCATTTTTAGTTTATGGTTGTATTGGGTTTATATACAATTAAAAAGAATAAGATATTTATATTTGTCAAAACTTCAGTTGGTCATGATAACAATACAAATCGCCTTTTTTTTTAATTCCAATTTTGATGTTTTTTTAGAGGGTCCAATGGGCGCATTTCCATTTTGGGTATTTGTAGGTATAGATATCATCTTTAACTATTTTAAATTGTATAATACTTCTATAGAACATGATTTATTCAATAAACCATTTGAAATAAATGATTAAAATAAAAGATACAATCCTAAACAATAAAAGGTATTTATTAAATGTAGGAGCAACATTTTTTTCTCAGTTTTCAAATGCTGCAACATTAATTATATTAACCCCACTTCTTGCTTTTCATTTAGGACTCAATAATTTTGGAACCTATGGAGTGGTTATAAATGTGATTGCTTTTTCTGTTATTTTAGATTTTGGCTTAAATATCGGATTAGTTAGATCATTCATACATAATACAGAAAAAGTTAAAGAACAATTAAATAGTATATTTATATTTTTTCTTTCACTTTTAATTATTTTATTTCCAATTTATCTATTCTTTTATTTTAATTATCTCCACATTAATGAATTGCAATTATTTCAGATTGCAGGATTAACAACTATTATTGTAGTACAAAATATATTTTCAGGATATTTTGAGGCTCTAATTCAGGCACAAAATAAAATATATGTTAGTAAGATCATCAGGGCAAGTAAGTTGTTATTGGAGTTATTTATTGTTTTAATTTATATTAATAACATCAATCTAGTAAACCTATTAACAATCATGTTACTGGTTAATGTTCTTTACTTAATAACCTTATACATTTATCTTAAAAAAACAATCAACCTAATAATTAGTTTAAGAAAATTCAATTTAAAAATACTTGTTACTCATTTCAAATATAGTTTTTGGTATTTTATTTCTTCACTAGCCACTGTATTGGTTTTTAATACACAGGTATTAATATTAAATTACTATAGTGGACCGGTTATAGCTGCAAAGTATTTAGTAGTAGTGCGTTTTTTTGATATTATAAGAATAGCCGCAACCAATTTTACGCAAGTTTTATTTCCAAAAATCATACAATTTGAAGTTTTAGAGGATTGGAAATATTTAAAACGCATGTTAATAAGCGTATATGCAAGAATAGCTATTTTGGTAGGCGTCATTTTTATTCTTTTTTATTTTTTCGGTTATCGTTTATTTATATTCTGGAGCGGCTTAACCGACACATCTTTAATCTTACTATTTAATCTTTATTTAATTTTTACTATTTTAGTCATTTTAGACAATGTGTCTGTTGTATTTCTTTCAGCTTTAAAATTAAACAGAGTACCCACTTTAGTTTCTATCGGACAGGGCATAATCGGAATTATACTTTCTATTGTGTTTATGCAGTTTTTTGGATATACAGGAATATTAGTGGGTTTTCTTACCTCTTTTTTAATGACAAATCTGTTATTTAATCCCTATTATCTATTTTCAACCATTAATAAGAAATTAGATTAAAATTTATTTAAGGTTATTTTATTACTTTTGAGTCAAATTATTATCAGATTTGAATCAACTTAAAAAGAAATATTATTACTTATTAAGATTACTCACAGACTTTTTTGGGCTATCTATAGCTTACTTTGTATCGTTAGTTTTAACGACCTACTTTTTAAAATACAACCATACAATAACCTCTATACAGCCCGTCTATTTTGCTAGTTTATTAACTTGGTATATTTCAAGTAAAGTATTTTTTCTATATAATGACATTACATTAGTTTCTTATTCTCAAGAAATTGTAGGACTTATTAAAGTAGCTATTTTCCATGTCCTGTTACTTGTTTTTATATTGTTTATTTTCAACCTTCAAGACATTTTTAGAGGTTTTATCATTATTTATGGTTTTTTATTTTTCGCACTAATTGCGCTAGAAAAATATTTTTTTAGGGTTGTTTATGCTAAAACAAGGAAAAACAACGAAAATATCAAAACTACTTTAGTTGTAGGTAATAAGAACATAGGAAATTTTTTAAATGGTTCTAATCTTTCAAACAACAATTTGAATTTAAATATAGTTGGGGTTTTAAATGACAATGATGATGGTAAAAATGGGTATAAACTTTTGGGTTCAATTCAATCTATTTCCCAGGTTTTAAAAGAACTATCAATTGATCAAGTGCTTGTTTGTTTGCCCATAGATGAAGAAGATAAAATCAATTTTGTAGTTGCAGCATGTGAGAGAGAAGGCATATTAGTAAGTATTTTAACATCACCTACCAATCAATTTGGTATAGGTACTAAACGAGTTATGAACTATGCGAATATTCCAATTTTATTCTTTAAAAATTATCCTTTAGATGATTTTGAAAACCAATTGTTCAAAAGAATTTTTGATATAATTTTCTCTATACTCGTTATCATTTTTATTTTTTCTTGGCTTTTCCCTATTGTATTTATTTTAATTAAATGCACATCTAAGGGGCCTGTATTTTTTAACCAATATAGATGGGGCATTAATAATAAGCGTATTAAATGCTATAAGTTTAGAACCATGTATGTAGGTAGTAATGAACTTGCTTCAGATGGAAGCTATATGCCTGCACAAAAACAAGACCAGCGGATCACAACTATTGGTAAGTTCTTGAGAAAAACTAGTATAGATGAAATGCCGCAATTTTTTAATGTACTGATTGGAAGCATGTCTGTCGTTGGACCAAGGCCCCATCCAATTCCTTTAAATATTCAATCTAAAGAGCAAATACATAATTATTTATTACGACATTTAGTGAAGCCAGGTATTACTGGCTGGGCACAAGTCAATGGAAACAGGGGCGAGGTTAAGCAGATTTCTGAAATGCAAGACCGTGTAAATTTTGATATTTGGTATATTGAGAATTGGACTTTATGGCTTGATATCCAAATTATTTTCCAAACAGTAATCAACTTAATTAAAGGGGATGAAAAAGCTTTTTAATTCATCAATTATTGTGAAACAACTCATCTTAGCTTTTTTATTTTATTTTTTTTTGAATCCCATTCAGGGGCAGCTTGTTTATGAAAGAAATTCTTTAGAAGTAAATCAGTTTTTGGCTACTATGTCACAAAAGGGCTACATAGAATGGAATGATTTAATTTACCCTATCACGAAAGATAAAATACGAAATGCATTATCACATTTAGAACAAAATAAAGATTTGTTAAATCAACTTGAAAAAAGTGAATTATCCTTTTATTTAAAGGAATATAAAAACGAAAGATTTAAACTTCTTTACAAAGCTGATAGCAGCTTTTCCGTTCATATTGATCCAATTTTTACAGGAAGTATTACTAGTGGTTTTAAAAAGCAATTTTCAGATAAAAGTGTTGGAATTTCAATGTGGGGAAATTTGGGTAAAAAATTCGGTTATCAATTTTCTTTTCATGATATCAATCAAAAAGGATCTCGTTTTGATACAGCTATTAACTCTGTTTTTCAAGAGGGCAATAGAGGCATTATAGCGTTGAACGATCCAAATATTCAACAACAAGTAAATTTTACCGATCTAAGGGCAAGTTTAATCTACGCATTTAAAAAGGGAACAATAAGTGTTGGACAAGATGCATTGACTTGGGGATATGGTGAAAATGGCCAGTTGGTTTTATCTAATAAAGCGCCTTATTATCCTTATATAAAATTAGATTATGAACCGTTTAATTGGCTGACATTTAATTATACGCATGCTTTTCTTCAATCAGAAATCATTGATTCTGCAAATTTATATCCTATACCTAGTAGAGTTTTTCCAGCATCCAGAGAGGTTTTTATTAAAAAATATATGGCTTCACATAGCATTGATATTAGATTAAAAAAAGGTTTGCACTTAAGTCTTGGAGAGTCAATTATTTACAATGATCAATTACAGGTTGGGTATTTATTGCCTATCATGTTCTTTAAGGGCTATGATAATATGATTAATAAAGGGGTTATACAAGCAGGTTCTAATGGACAATTTTTTGGACAGTTGAATACCAAAAATTTAATTGTAAACAAATCACAGTTTTACGCCACATTATTTATTGATGAAATTAGGTTGGCTTCGATGTTTAATCGAGAAAAATCTAGAAATCAAATAGGATTCAATTTTGGGGTGATTAAACAGGATTTTCTAGTTCCGAACTTAATTTTTGGAGCCGAGTATACAAGACTTAACCCTTTTCTATATAGAAATTTCCTTCCAGCGCAAAATTATACCAGTAATAGGTATTTATTAGGTGAATGGATCGGGCAAAATAGCGACAAAGTCTTGGTTTATTTGAAATATAGCCCACTGCCGAGGTTAAAAACTTATATCAGGTATCAAAAACTTAGAAACGGCCCAGAAGGCTCCATGGTAGAACAATATTTTGGAAGGCCACAGATGCGTTTTATGAACAATGTTATTTTAACACAAACTTCCTTGTTTTTTAGGGCAAGTTATGAGTATAAAAATAGACTCTTGTTAAACCTTAGTATGAATGATTATGGTTTGGCAAAGAAACAGTACTCCATGGGGATAAGTTATGGCCTGTAAATTGGTGAAAATTAATGGCTTATTTACTTTGAAAAAATAGATTAATACCTATCTTCGTATCAAATTCCCCCCAATTTTTTAAGCTTCAATTGCATTCATCAATAAACTACAGATTACTAGCAATTTTATACGTAATTTGAACTGTTGTTTTTATATTTGCAATCATTAATAACTTAAGTCAATTCTGTGACTTAGAATGGCTACGCCATGTTAAAATCAAAAAAATTCAAAATATGAATTTAATCAAACGCTCTTTGTACTGTTTTTGCTTCCTTTTATTAACCAGCACCATGGTTAATGCTCAAAATACAGCTAACTTATTGGGTGGCAAAGACTTAACTACTATTAAGGTAGACGCTTTGACCGACGCTGAAATAGAAAAAATTCAAGCTCAATTAACCAAATCGGGTGTGACTATTGATATGGTTGAATCCCAGGCTATTGCCAAGGGGATGGCACCAGCGGAGTTTGCAAAATTAAAGGCGAGGTTAGCCAATGGGACCGGTATAAAAAAAGCCTCCCCATTGACAAAAAAAATTGTGAATAATTCAAACAATGCTAAAGATACCGCAGATCAATACCCTTTTGTAGCATCCACTATTAATCCTTTGATTTATGGCTATGAATTGTTTGCCAATAGTCAGGGCTTTAAAAACAGCGAAAATATAGCTACGCCACTCAACTATGAGGTGGGCACTAGCGATGTATTACAATTAGTGGTTTATGGGGTACAAGAATTTAGTGCAGACTTAAGTGTGAGCAAAGAAGGCACCGTTCTAATTGAAAATGTAGGACGTGTTAAAGTGGCAGGCTTGACAATTGAAGCAGCTACCACAAAGATCAAACAACAAATGGCCAATACTGCCTACCCAAGTTTAAGGTCGGGTGAATCTAAGATGGCTTTAACGGTTGGTGACACAAGGACAATCAAAGTGACTGTGATTGGGGCACAAAGAAGCGGTAATTACAACGTATCCTCTTTATCCAATGTCTTAAGCGCCTTGACTTTAGCAGGTGGTCCTAATGAAATTGGTTCTTATAGGTCTATTCAATTGATTCGTCAAAATAAAGTGGTACAAACCTTTGATTTATATGCATTTATGCAAAATGGCGATCAGTCTCAGAATATGGGTTTAAAGGATCGCGATGTGATTAAAGTGCCTCCTTATCAAGGCAGAATCGAGATTAAAGGTCAGGTAAAGCGTCCTGGTATTTTTGAAATGAAAGGCACAGAAACTTTCAAGCAGTTTTTACAATATGCTGGTGGATTTGATGACACGGCTTATACTGCTTGGGTGAAAGTGATTCAAAAGAACGATAAAGAAAAGTCGGTGAAAGACTTGTCTGCAAGTGAATTTGCAACCTATATACCACAAGGTGGTGACATTATTCAAGTGTCTAAAATTTTAGACCGTTTTCAAAACAGGGTAAAATTATCTGGTGCGGTATTTAGACCCGATGTATATGAACTAACAGCAGGAATGCGTATTAACGATTTAGTGCAAAGAGCAGATGGTTTAAGAGAGGATGCTTTTACTGGTAGAGCACAGTTGATTAGGTTAAAACCTAATTTACTGAAAGAATTGGTAACCGTGAACTTATCCAAAGCATTACAGAAAGACCCTAACGAGAATATTTTGTTACAGAGAGAGGATGAATTGTACATTAATTCAATTGTAGATTTAAGAGATACTTTAACGGTGGATTTATTAGGTGAAGTGAGAAGTCAGGGCCGCTTTAACTATATAGACAGCATGACCGTGAAGGATTTGATTTTGATGGCAGGTGGCTTTACCTATGCTGCTAATAAACAAATTGAAGTAGCAAGGTTGATTAAATTTGGAGACAAGATTACCGACGATAAGGTAGCTACAATCTTAAAAACAGAAGTGAATGGAGATTTAAGTTTTAATGCAGGGCAAGAAAATTTTGTATTACAACCTATGGATGTAGTGACGATTACGAAAAAAGTGGGCTTTACCAATCCAGAAGTGGTGAGTATTAGCGGGCAAGTACAAAATGTAGGAAAGTACACATTGAGCACCCGTGTAGAAAGAGTAAGCGATGTTGTTAAACGTGCAGGTGGCTTGATTGGAGAAGCATATGGCGAAGGTGCTTATATTAAAAGAAGCCGTTACAATATTGACACTTTAAGATCGGATGAGTCTAAGACATCGGTAGAACAAGCTTATATTAGAAAGTTTAAATCACAACAATTGGCTGCAAGAGCAGAAATTAAAACTGGTTTAACTTATGATGAAGATTTAGTAGGCACACCAAAAATCACTAAAAGCTTAAAAGACACTTTAGATGGTTTATTTAAAGAATTAGAAGCCGATTATTATCAAATCGCCATCGATATCAATCAAATTATGCAAAAACCAGGTTCTCAGTTAGACTTGGTTTTAAGAGATAAGGATGAGATAGTGATCCCAAAAACAGATAACCGTGTTAAAATTAGTGGTGGTGTATTAAGGCCTACGAATATTGTGTATCGTGACGGCTTAACGATTGGAGAATGTATTAGTTCGGCGGGTGGTATTAGTGAATACGCAAGAAGAGGCAGGGCCTATGTAATTTATGCAAATGGTAAAAGTAAAAGAACCATGCATTTTGGACTTTTCAGAATCAACCCAACCATAAAGCCAGGTGCCGAAGTAGTTTTGCCAGAAACGGATGTAAAGAGGGACAAGCCATTGACTACTATTATACAGTTTACAACCGTGTTAGCTCAAATTGGATCAGTGCTTGCTACATTAACGCTATTAAACAGGTAATATGATTGAGCAACAACATCAAATAGGCAACGACGAGATTTCCTTAAAGGAATTGATACAAAAAATTAAGGAACTATTTGCGTATTTAAAAACGAAATGGAAACTTATTTTTATAATTGTGGCCATAGGTGGTTTCATTGGTTTTTTATATGCCATTTTTCAAAAACCAAATTACTTGGCAACTACCACATTTGTTTTGGAAGAAGATAAAGGAGGAGGCGGAGGCCTTGGTGGTGCTTTAGGTTTAGCGAGTAGTTTCGGTATTGATCTTGGCGGTAGTGGCGGCGGCTTGTTTTCTAGTTCTAATATAATTGAATTAATGAAGAGTCGTTTTGTAGTGGAAAAAACCTTACTCAACCCGGTAGAAGTAAATGGCAAGGAAATTAGTTTAGCAGATTATTATGTTCAAATTAATCAACTAAAAAAAGTTTGGGCAAAGAGTCCTGAACTTGCAAATATTAGTTTTCCAGCAAATGCAGACAGGACTAAATTTAGCTTGCAGCAGGATTCACTATTGCAAATTATCTCTACAGGTTTGACCAAAAAAAACCTAACTATAGTTCAAAAAGACAAAAAAGTTACTATAATTAGTTTGACTGTGAAATCTGAATACGAATTGTTCTCTAAGTTATTCTGCGAGCAATTACTAAAAGAAACTTCTGATTTTTATGTTGAAACAAAAAGTAAAAAAGCAAGATTGAATGTTGATGTATTACAACATCAGGCAGATAGTATAAGAGCAGAACTCAATAATGCTATTTCTGGTGTTGCATCCGCAAGCGATAATGTATATAATTTGAATCCCGCATTTAATGTAAAAAGTACACCAAGCAAAAGAAAACAAGTAGATGTTCAAGCGAACACAGCTATTTTAACTCAGTTGGTGGCTCAATTAGAACTTTCCAAAGTGAGTTTAAGAAAAGAAACCCCATTAGTACAATTAATAGATAAGCCCATTTTGCCCCTAGTAAATGACAAATTGGGTCCAGTATTATCTGTTTTTTTAGGTGCATTTTTATCAGGGTTAATTAGTTTGTTATATTTGGTTTTTAGCCAGTTATACAGAAAGATAGTTATGTAAGATTGTATAGTGTGGTCGATTTGTTAAGAGTGAATTTTTAAACAGTATTAAAAAAATCAAGCTAATTTAAAGTTTGATTTTTTATTTTAGATTTATATATCTAAAATAAGTTGTTTAAAGTACAATTTGATGCAAGATAGTATTGATAATAAATTATGTTGAAGAAAGCAATAATAGTTAGTGGTTATTTTAATCCCATTCACAAGGGGCATATTGAATATTTTAAAAATGCAAGAGCAAATGGAGATGAGCTCTTTGTGATAGTGAATAACGATCATCAAAGAATATTAAAAGGATCAAAGGAATTTCAAGATGAAAATGAGCGGATTTTTATAGTTGAAAATCTAAGATTAGTTGATAGATGTTTTTTATCGATTGATAAGGACAGAACAGTAATTGAGACCATTAAAATGCTTTTTAATGAGTTTGGTAACGAATATCATTTGTTATTTGCAAATGGAGGAGATCAAAATAATGACACAATTCCTGAAAGAGCGATTTGTCAAGAGTTAGGAATTGAATTGATAGATGGATTAGGTGGTAAAATTCAGTCCTCTTCTTGGCTTCTTAAAAAATAAATTAGTTAAATTTTTCCTTTAAATGGATTACAGGCGCTTATTTGATTTCGGCGAAAAAAAAATTTTAGTAGTTGGTGATATAATGTTGGATATATATCAATATGGCAATTGTAATAGAATTTCACCAGAGGCGCCAGTGCCCGTAATTGATTTTATTAATGAAGAAAAAATGCTTGGTGGCGCAGGAAATGTCTTAAAGAACTTGGTATCATTTGGTGCAAGCTGTAATATTATTTCTGTTATAGGTGAAGACTTATCAGGAAGAATAGTGTCAGAAAAGATTGATGATTTAAAGATCTCGAATAATTTATTGATTGTTGACAAAACAAGGCATACAACTGAAAAGTGTAGGGTTGTTTCAGCTGGACAACAAATTATCAGAATCGACAAAGAAAACAAACATGCTATATCCAGCGAAATCGAAGATATAGTAATAAAGCATGTTAAAACTAATCTTAAAAATTATGACGTTATAATTTTTTCAGATTACTTAAAAGGTTTTTTAACTGATAGAGTTTGTAATGAAATTATTAAGTTAGCAAATAATAATAATATTATTACCTTGGTAGATCCAAAAGGTTCAACATATAAAAAGTACAAAAACATTGACTTAATAAAGCCAAATCTAAAAGAGGCTGAATTATTATTAGAGGAAAAAATTCAAAGTGAAGAAGATATAAAACAAGCTTGTATAAAATTAAAGAATTTATTAAATTGTCAAATGGTAGTAATTACACTTTCTGAAAAGGGAGTCGCATTATTTGACGACAAGTTTGAGATTATCCCAACAAAATCTTGTCAAGTTTTTGATGTTTCTGGTGCTGGAGATACAGTTTTAGCTAGTTTGGCTATTTGTTTAAAGCAAAAATATTCTTTATTCGACTCTTGTTATTTTTCTAATAATGCAGCCTCAATTGTAATAAGAAAATTTGGCAGTAATACAACGACAATTCAAGAAGTAATTAATTTAAATTAAATTTATGGATGAGAAAATATTAAATCAAGAAATTCAAGATCATATTGATTTGGCAAATCAAATAAAGTTTGAACTACCAAAAAAAATAATCCATGTTTCAGAAATTATTACTAAGGCAATCAATAATAAAAAAAAGGTAATCTTATTTGGAAACGGTGGCAGTGCTGCAGACGCACAACATATTGCAGCAGAATTCACAGGTCGATTTGTTAAAGAACGAATAGGATTGCCGGCAATAGCGCTTACTACAGACACGTCAGCTTTAACTGCAATCGGAAATGATTACGGTTTTGAGATTATTTTTAGCAGACAAGTTGAAGCTTTAGTCAACGATGGAGATGTTTTGATTGGTATATCAACAAGTGGAAATAGCACCAATGTATTAAAAGCAATTGAAAGGGGTAAAGAGTTAAATTGCATAACGATTTCATTAACAGGTAAAAATGGCGGTGAAATTGCTAGGAAATCTGACATTAATATAAACATTAATCATTCCATTACAGCAAGAATCCAAGAAATGCATATCATGGTTGGACATTTAATATGCAGTGCTGTGGACTCGAATTTTTAAAGAGATGAAAAAAAACATCTTAATTACAGGAGGTGCAGGATTTATTGGCTCGCATGTTGTCCGATTGATGGTGAAAAAATATCCTGAATATGAAATATATAATTTAGATGCTTTAACTTATGCAGGAAACTTAGAAAATTTAAAGGATATTGAAATTTCTCGGAATTATCATTTTTTACAAACAAACATCTTAGATGCAAAAAAAATTTTAGAAATTTTTCAAAAGTATCATATCACAGATGTGATTCATTTGGCTGCAGAATCTCATGTAGATCGTTCGATTGTTTCTCCATTGGATTTTGTGTACACGAATGTGATTGGCACAGTGAACTTATTAAATACAGCAAAAGAATATTGGAAGAATGATTTAAGCTATGAAAAAGCGCATGATGGATCTTGGGATAATAAGCGCGATCATTTGTTTTACCATGTTTCTACAGACGAGGTTTATGGAAGCTTAGGAAAAGAAGGTTTGTTTACCGAAACAACACCTTACGATCCTAACTCACCTTATTCTGCAAGTAAAGCAGCGAGCGATCATTTTGTTCGTGCTTATGGCGAGACTTATCATTTACCAATAGTTGTTTCTAATTGCTCTAATAACTATGGTCCTAATCATTTTCCTGAGAAATTGATTCCATTGTTTATTCATAATATTATTACTAAGAAGCCATTGCCAGTTTATGGAGATGGATTGTATACGCGTGATTGGTTATTTGTAAAAGACCATGCACGCGCGATTGATTTAGTATTTCATCAAGGTAAGCGCGCGGATACTTATAATATTGGTGGCTTTAATGAGTGGACCAATATTGATTTAGTAAAATTGCTTTGTGCTCAGATGGATGAAAAATTAGGAAGATCAAAAGGAGAGAGCGAAGGCTTGATTACTTATGTGAAAGATCGTCCAGGTCATGACAGACGTTATGCCATTGACGCAACTAAATTGAATAAAGAATTAGGATGGTCACCCTCTGTTACATTTGAACAAGGTTTAGCAGAAACCATTGATTGGTATTTAAGCAATGAAGATTGGTTGACCAATGTAACTAGTGGTGCTTACCAACAATACTATAACGAAATGTATTCGAACAGATAATGAGAATAGAGCAAACTCCATTAAAAGATTGTTTCATTATACATGAAAAAGTACACGGCGATGCGCGT
>JACCDH011554948.1_pt1 | contig 19646 bp, 16 predicted proteins | sample 7442481 | NCBI WGS metagenome assembly JACCDH01 (sample SAMN15323433, study PRJNA562643) | freshwater metagenome | isolation source: river surface water | place: USA:Blue River Watershed | collected 2017-08-15 | reverse complement strand
CTGCCGACTCAAGTCAAGCAGATCAAGGGGACCTTGTAGCCATGCCGGACCAACTACCACGAGCCTATCCCCCCGTTATGGGGGGATACGGTGGGCGAGGCGATTCCTACTATCTGTCTTGCCAATCCCGTCGGACGTCGACCGGGATGGCATCACAACATGGAGCCGCCTCCCAATGAGCCTGCCGACTGCCACGCCGCAAGGCGGCCCTCGCGCTGATGCGCCTAAGCCGTTCCGTAAGGCATACATGCCCAAATTCCAGACGGTGGTTGAGACACGGAATGACGGCTCGTTGCTCATGCGCTCTTCGCATGCGCTCGGTCGCGTCGCGCAGACCACGATCAGCGAATTCATTCCTCACTGGGCGGCGCAGCGTGGCGACCAACCGGTGCTGTGCGAGCGCGATGGCACTGGTCAGTGGCGTCGTTTGAGCTGGCGTGACTTCTGGGATCAGGTTCAAATCGCTGGCGCTGCCATGCTGGACATGGGGCTGGGCCAGAACAAACCATTGATGGTGCTGTCGGGCAACTCGATCGAGTTGGCCGTGTTGTTGTACGCGGCCGAACATGTGGGCGTACCGGTGGCACCCGTGTCGCCGGCGTATTCGCTGATGAGCACCGACTTCAGTCGGCTCAAGGCCGTCGCCGAACTGGTTCCTCCCGCCGCCGTGTTCGTGCAATCGGCACCCGCATTTGCACGTGCCTTGGCCGCCTTGGACTGTGTTGGCGTACCGGTGATGGCCGTCGAGGGCGCGGCACCGGGTCAGGTGGCATGGCAAGATTTCATGCAGGAGCCACTCACACCCGCGCGGCGTGAGAAGGTGGCTGCGGCGCACGCGGCTCTGCGGCCAACGCAAGTGGCACGCATTCTGTTTACCTCCGGTTCCACCGGTGCGCCCAAGGGCGTGGCCACGACCTATGAGGCGGTGCACTACCTGGTGGATTTCATCTCTGGCATTTTTCGTGTGTTGACCGCGTTGCAGCCGGTTTATCTGGATTGGCTGCCCTGGCACCATGCCTTTGGGCTGTTCGTCAACCTCAATCGTTCCCTCGTTACCGGCGGCACCCATTACATCGACGACGGAAGACCGGTGCCCGGGCAGTTTGAGCGCACGGTGCGCAATTTGCGCGAGATTTCACCAACCCTGTTCAACAGCGTGCCCGCCGCCTGGGCCATGCTGGTGGACGCGCTGGAGCGCGACGAGGTCCTCGCACGCAGCCTGTTTTCCCAGGTGGTTGGCCTCGGCTATGGTGGTGCCAGCCTGGGGCACGATGTCTGGCAACGCGTGCAGCGTGTGGCTGAACGAACGGTCGGCGAGCGCATCCAGTTTCAGACCGGCCTGGCTTCCACCGAGACCGCAGGTGCGGGTACTTTCAACAATGAAGTGGGCGAAGACCTGGGCAATATCGGCATGCCGTCGCCTGGCTCGCAACTCAAGTTGGTGCCGCTGGATGGCGGTGACGGACGCTACGAAATCCGGGTGCGCACACCGTTCGCGTTTGGCGGCTATGTGCGGCAGCCAGACCTCACGCAGGCGGCCTGTGATGAGGAAGGTTTTTTCCGCATCGGCGATGCGGTACGCCTGGCGGACCCGGCAGACCCGACACGCGGCCTGCGTTTTGCAGGTCGCGTGGCGGAAGACTTCAAGCTGGCCAATGGCACCTGGGTCCGTACCGGTGCGGTGCGCATGGCGCTGGTGGACCAGTGTGCGCCGCTCATCAACGATGCCGTCATTTGCGGTCATGACCGGGACATTCTTGGCGCGCTGGCTTGGCCCAATTTGGTCGAATGCCGCAAGCTCGATCCCGCGTTGGCAGCGCTTGATGGCGCGGCACTGGCGGTTCATCCCATTGTCTTGAACGCGCTGGCGCGGCGCCTGGGTTCGCAGGCCAACAACTCCAGCGCACAGGTACAGCGCTTGCTGTTGTTGGCTGAGCCGCCCTCGCTGGATGGCAATGAAATCGCCGACAAAGGCTATGTCAATCAAGCCGTGACGCGCGCGCGCCGCGCCCACCTGATCCCGCTGCTTTACGCCAACCCCGCCACGGCGCAGGTGGTGTGCGTGGCCTGATTACAAAAAAGGAGACCTCTATGAAGTTCAAGTTCCTGCTGGCCATGGCCGCGCTCACCCTGGGCGCTGTGGGTCATGCTGACACCTTCCCCTCCAAGCCCATCACCATCGTCGTGTCGTCGGTGGCCGGTGGCGGCCTCGATGTGCTGGCGCGTACCATGGCCGATGAAATGGGCAAACGCTTGGGCCAGGCGGTGGTGGTGGACAACAAGCCCGGTGCCGCCGGCATCCTGGCCACGCAGGCGGTGGCACGCGCAGCACCCGACGGGCACACCGTGTTGATGACTTTTTCTGCCCCCATTCTGACCGTGCCCTACATGATGGCCAAGGTGCCGTATGACGTGCGGCGTGACCTGTCCTTCATCACGCAGCTGTGCAATGGCCAGCTGGTGATGGCCGTCAACAGCAATGCCGTTCCGGCTCGCAACATGAAAGAATTCGTTCAATGGGCCGGTCAGAACACGGGCAAGGTGAACTACGGTTCTTTCGGCATCGGTACGGCCCCACACCTGCTCAACGCCTACTTCAGCCATTCGCGCAAGCTCGACATGGTCCATGCGGCCTACAAGGGCGAGGCACCGATGGTGCAAGACCTGGTGGGCGGGCAGATCCAGGTGGCCATTGGCTCACTGGGTTCGCTGCTGCCGCATATTGAAAGCGGTCGAGTGCGTGCGTTGGCCGTGTTCGGCGACAAGCGACTCAAGGACTTGCCGACCCTGCCGACGATGGTGGAACAAGGCATCACCGATCCGGAGCTGCAGCCCGTGGGCTGGGTCGTACTGATGGGCCCGGCTGGGCTGCCACCCGCGGTGCTCGCTACGCTGGAGAAAGAGGCGCGTGCGGCAGCGCTCAGCACGCTCATGAAGGCGCGCTTTCAGCTGTACGGCATGGTGCCCATGGCCACCTCCTCCACCGAATTCCAGCGCGACTACGAAGCCACGGCGCCGAGGATGGAACAACTGGTACGCCTGTCGGGCGCCAGAGCAGATTAGCGACAGTGCGCTGCCTTCAACAACATCGAACCGAGAGCCGACCATGATGGAATCTTTGATTCAGCTTGAACTGACCGCAGAGCAAGCGGTTTTCCGACAGGAGGTGCGCGACTTTGTGCGCACGCACCTGCCTTGCGAGATCCGCGAGCGTCTGCGCTGCGGCTATGCCGCGCGAAAACAAGACATCGTGACCTGGCAGCGTTTGCTGCACACGCGCGGCTGGGCGGCGCCGCATTGGCCGCCAGAATTTGGCGGTGCGGGTTTGGGCCCCGCCGAGCGGCTGATTTTGCAAGACGAGTTGCAACGTGCCAACGCGCCGCTGCCACTGCCTTTCAACATCACCATGCTCGGCACGGTGTTGCTGAAATTTGGCACCGAGGAGCAAAAGCAATTTTTCTTACCACGTTTGGCCAACCAGGACTTGTGGTTTTGCCAGGGTTTTTCGGAACCTGGTGCCGGCTCGGACTTGGCCGCGCTGCGCACGCGTGCCGTGCGTGACGGTGACGACTATGTGGTGGATGGTCAGAAGATATGGACTACCTCGGCACATGTGGCCGACTGGATCTTCGCACTGGTGCGCACCGGCCAGGGCACGCGCAAGCAAGAGGGCATCTCTTTCTTGCTGATCGACATGCGCTCACCCGGCGTGACGGTGCGGCCCATTGTTTCGATCGACGGCGAGCACCATCTGAACGAGGTGTTCTTCGATGGCGTGCGCGTGCCCGCAGCCAACCTGGTGGGCGAAGAGGGGCGCGGCTGGGACTGTGCCAAATACCTGCTCAGCAGCGAGCGCACGGGCATCGCCAATGTGGGCCTGTGCTGGGAGCGGCTGGACTATGCCCGGCAACTCGCAGCCAACTTGCACCAAGGCGGCAAACCGCAGCTGCACGACAGCAAGCTCGCCTCGGAGCTGGCGGTGCTCGATGCCGACATCCGCGCGTTGGAGCTCACTAACTGGCGCTTCCTGCTGGATCCGGACATCGCGCGCAAGACGCCGGGCTTTGCCTCGGTGATCAAGCTCAAGGGCTCGGAGCTGATGCAGGAGTTGACCACGCTGATCGCTCGTATTGCGGGACCGGCTGGCCTGGAGCGGCGCGACGCAGAGGGCGCCGACGCCACACATCCGCTGGCCGCCGGTGTGCCGCGCTACTTGTTCTTTCGCGCCGCCACCATTTACGGCGGGTCGAGCGAAGTGCAAAAAGACATTCTTGCCAAGACCATTCTGGGATAAGCCATGAACTTCCAACCAAGCGATGAACAGTTGCAACTCGCCGATAGTCTGGCGCGGGTGCTGGATGACCATTACGGTTTCGAGCAGCGCCGAGCCATCGGCAAAACAGAGGCCGGCTGGAGCCAAGCGGTCTGGGGCCAACTGGCGGAACTGGGCGTGACCGCTTTGGGCATACCCGAGGAATTCGGCGGACTGGGAGGACTAGGTGGTGGTGCGGTGGATCGCCTGCCAGTGATGCAGGCCTTTGGCCGCGCGCTGCTGCTTGAGCCTTATCTGGCCACTTGCGTGCTGGGTGCCACGGCCGTGCGCGAAGCCGCAAGCCAGGCGCAAAAAGAAACGCTGTTGCCGGGCGTGGCCGCGGGCGAACAGCGGCTGGCCTGGGCGCACGACGAAACCGCAGGCCGGCATGCGCCGCTGTGGGTCGAGACGCGGGCGCGGCGCACAGCGGATGGTTGGCGGCTCGATGGCGTCAAGCCTCTGGTGCTGCACGCCGCTGCGGCCGGGCACTGTGTGGTCAGTGCACGCCTGCATGGTGAGCCGGATGACCCCGACGGACTGATGCTGTTTCTGGTGGATGCCGGGACCACAGGCATGTCACTGCGTCCCTACCGCTTGATCGACGACACACCCTCCGGCGAACTGTGCTTGCAAGATGCGCCAGCGCAACTGCTGGGCGAGGACGGTGACCATGCGCGTGCAGCGGCCGCGATCCGGTCCACGCTCGCGGCCGGTACCGCAGCGGTGTGCGCCGACATGGTGGGCGCCATGGAATGTGCTTTCGAATTGACCACCGCTTATGTCAACACGCGCAAGCAGTTTGGTCGCTTGATCGGCGAGTACCAGGCCTTGCGCCACCGCGTGGCCGATATGGCCGTCAACCTAGAGATGGCGCGCAGCATGGCGGTGGCAGCGGCCGTCGCTGCCGATGACTTAACCGCGCCCAGCGCAGTGGCCGATATACCGCGTGCCAAGCTCGCCATCGGCCGCTATGCGCGCGGGTTGTGTCACGCGGCCATCCAGTCGCATGGCGGCATCGGTATGACGGAGGAATATGCGGTCGGCCACTGCCTGCGGCGGGTTCATGTGATGGACCAACTGTTTGGCGATGAGGCTGCCCAAACCAAGCGTTTGAAACCATGACCACCCCACACAGCATGGGTGGGGCGGGTCGACCTGGCAAAGCCTATCGTGGCGGCAGAGAATTCACACAACAGGAGACAAACATGACTCAATTTCAACGCAGACGTTTTGCCTGCATGGTCGGTGCTTTATTGCTCGCGCCCGTTTTGCAGGCCCAGACTACAGCACCTTGGCCCAGTCGCCCAGTGCGCATCGTGGTGCCTGGTCCGGCAGGTGGTGGCACAGACATCTTGGCACGCTTGCTGGCCGAATCGCTGGCGCGTGCACTGCAACAGCCTGTCGTCATCGACAACAAGCCGGGTGCCAATGGTCTGATCGCCAGCGATGCGGTATCGCATGCTGCGCCCGATGGCTCGGTGTTTTTGTTCTCCTACACCGCCGCCATGGTCATCAACCCCGGCCTGTTTGCGCGTGCCCCGGACCCAGTCAAGGATTTCGAACCCGTGGCCCAGGTGGGCTCGGTGGGCAATGTGTTGGCGGTCTCTTCGGACTTTCCTGCGCGCAACCTGACCGAACTTTTGGCGTATGCGAAACAGCAAGCTGTTCCGCTCAGTTACGGCAGCTGGGGCATTGGCTCGGGTGGCCAGCTGATGATGGAAAGTATTTTGAAGCGCACGGGCATCCAGATGTCGCATGTCCCGTACAAAGGCACGGCCGAAGTCAACACGGCGCTCTTGGGCGGATCGCTCAAATTGGGTTGGACCGATACCGTTTCGACCATTCCCTTTATCAAGTCAGGCAAGCTGCGTGCCTTGGCCGTGAGTGGTACGCAGCGCGTGCCGCAGTTCCCAGACGTACCCACCTTGACGGAGCAGGGCATTCCCTTCGAGAGCACGGTGTGGTACGGGCTGTTTGCGCCAGCACGCACACCCGCGGCCATCGTGAACCGACTCAACAGCGAGGTCATCAAAGCCATTGCACAGCCAGAGTTCCAGGCGCGTCTGACGGCGCTGAACATGCCCGTGGCGCCCACGCCCGATGCCAAGGCCTTTCGCCAACGCGTGATCGATGATGCAAAAACCTGGCGTGCCATCCTGCAAGATCTGGGCATCAAGCAGGAGTGAGTCAGGCGCCGAACCCTGTGGGAGCGCGCCCCCGCGCGCGAATGGCCCATTTCATCTTCCGGGGCATCGTCCAGCTGCCTGAACGTCAGGTATTCGCCGCTGCCGCTCGTTGCTCTTGCGCCTGTTCCTGCTCTTGCTCTTGCAACTCACGCCAGGCGCTTTTGCCGGTGGCCGACTTCGGCAGACTGGCCATGATGGTGATGCTGCGCGGTGCCTTGTACGCGGCCATGTGCGCGCGGCACCAGGCCATGATGCTCTCGCCGCTGTCCGTGGCACCGGCCTTGAGGGCGACGATGGCTTTCACGGTTTCGCCGCGGCGTTCATCGGTGGCCGCGATCACGCAGACCTCCTGAATGGCAGGGTGCTCGTTGAGCTTGGCCTCAATCTCCGCTGGCCACACCTTGTAGCCCGAGACGTTGATCATGCGTTTGAGCCGGTCGCGCATGAACACATAGCCGTCTTCGTCCATGCTGGCCAAATCACCGGTGCGCAAAAAGCGCTTGCCGTCGATCACGATGAAACTGTCCACGTTGGCCTGCGCATGGTTCCAGTAGCCCAGCATGACCTGCGCGGCATGGACCACGATTTCGCCGATCTCGCCGGGCGCAACGGGTTCGCGTGTGTCGGGATCGAGCAGGCGCAGGTCGATGCCAAACGTCGGTACACCGAGGCAACCGCGTTTGGTTTTGTGCAGCGGGTTGGTGCAAAGAAAAGACGCGGTCTCGGTCATGCCGTAGCCTTCCACATAGTCCAAGCCGAAACGCTCTTTGAGCAGCACGTTGATGCGTTCGGGTGTGGCGGCACCACCGCCGGTGACCATGTTCAGGCTGCCCAGATCGCGCTGCTCGATGCCAGGCTGTGCAAAGAAGTCCACCAGCATCGCGGGCAGCGCGGCCCAGAAAGTGACGCCATGGCGCTCGATCAACGTGGCCGCCGCTTCGCGGTCCCAGCGCGGCATCAGCACCAGCGTGCCGCCCATGTAAATGGCCGAGTTGAGGTTGGTCTGCAAGCCCAGCAGATGAAACAGCGGCGCGACCGCCAGATAGGTGGTCTCGGCCGTCAGCCTGCGCCACACCGACAGCCCGACGAACGAGGTCATGACCGTTCGGTGGGTGTGCGTGCAGGCCTTGGGCGCGCCCGTGGTGCCCGAGGTGTAGGGCAGCATGCTCAGGTCATCCGGCCCTGCCAGGTGCGGGCCGGGCTGGGCTTGGCAGGCCATGGCAGTGCGCCAGCGCACGGCACCCTGCGGCAGCGGGGCTGCCGTTGAGCGTTGCTGCACCCAATCGGGTACGGGCAAGGCGGGGTCGTCTTCAACCGTGTGATCGCCCACGTCTTGGCCCAGCGCGTCGCCATAGGCATGCACGATCACATGCCGCAGCGTGCCTGTGCCCAGCAGCGGGGCGATCTGCGGCAGCAACTCCTCTGCGACAAAGGCGGTGACCGTGCCGCTGTCCGACAGAATGTGCGCGAGTTCGTCTTGCAGCAGCATGGCATTGACAGGCACGAACACCGCATCGGCCCGCAATATGGCGAAGTAGGCGGTGATGAACTGCGGGCAGTTCTGACTGAACACCAGCACACGGTCGCCGCGTCGCACGCCGCATTCGTGTTGCAGATAAGCGGCCATGCGCAGAACGTCTTGCAGCAGTTCGTCATAGCGTGTGGCTTGGTTAAAAAACTGGATCGCGGTCTTGGATGGAAAGCGTTGCGCGGATGCCGCCAGGTTCTGGAAGATGCTGGTCTCGGGAATGTGGATCTCGCGCGGCAGGCCTTGGCGCGCGTGCCGCGCAGGCAGGCGCAAGGTGCCGGTAGGGCGTTCTGTCACGTCCGCTGGCGTGGGGTAGGGGTGTTGCCAGGCGGTCGTCATGCTGCTTCCTCTGTTTTTGCGGTGTGGGTTTTGTTGTCGGTGTTGTCACTGAAATTCACGCCCGCTTGGCGCAGGCGGGCGATGGCGGCGGCATCAAAGCCCCAGTCATGCAGCGCTGCGCCACCTTGTTCACCGCGCACGGGTGCCGGACCAGGCAGACCTGACGGCGTGCCGAGAAAGCGGGGCGCGGGTGCCGGTTGCAGCACGCCACCAACGTTCATGAAACTGCCACGTGCCTGGTGATGGACATGCTGCGGAGCCTCGGCAAAGCCGAGCACCGGTGCCACGCAGGCGTCGCTGTCGTCGAACACCGCGCACCATTGGTCGCGTGTGCGTTGCAGAAAAGCCGCCTCGAAAGCTGCACGCAAGACGGGCCAGCCTGAGCGGTCATTTTGTGGGGGCAGTCCAGCCTCTGCCAGCCCCAGTTTGCCCAGAAGCTGTGCGTAAAAACGCGCCTCGATCGCACCCACGGCCATGTACTTGCCGTCGCGTGTGAGGTAGGTGTCGTACCAGGGCGCACCGCCGTCGAGCACATTGCTGCCCCGTTCCTCGCGCCAGTTGCCCGATGCCAACAGGCCCCAAAAAACCGAGCCCAATTGGGCAGCGCCTTCGGTCATGGCGGCGTCCACCACTTGGCCTGAACCGCCGCGCTGCACGTTGAGCAAGGCTGCCACCACGCCTAGTGCCAGCAGCATGCCGCCGCCGCCGTAGTCGCCCACCAGGTTCAGCGGGATGGTCGGCTTGCCGCCTGCCGCACCGATGCCTGAGAGCACGCCGGACAAGGCGATGTAGTTGAGGTCATGTCCTGCGCGTGAGGACAGTGGACCGGTTTGGCCCCAGCCTGTCATGCGGCCATAAACCAGCTTCGGGTTACGCATCAGTGCTTCGCTCGGACCCAGGCCCATGCGTTCCATGGTGCCGGGCCGCAGGCCCTCGATGAGCACATCGGCTTTGGCAATCAGATCGAGCGCGGCGGCCACACCTTCTGGGCGTTTGAGGTCAACTGTCACCGAGCGTCTGCCGCGGCCAACCACATTGGCGCGTTGGCCATTGGTTTTTGGGCCGAGGTCGGTGGGTGCTTCAGTCCGGTCGATGCGCAGCACGTCAGCCCCCATGTCGGCCAGCAGCATGGCGCCGAACGGCCCGGGGCCGATGGCCTCGAACTCCAGCACGCGGATGCCTGTTAATACCCCCATCGTGGTCTCCTTTGTGTGCGCCCCCAGGGGCAACATGTAGTTCGCTGTTTGTACGCCATGGCACCAGCCATGGCTTTGCGAGCCGGTCAGGCAAGTAAAACAGGATATGCCAGTTGTCGGCGCCACCCGCATCGGGTAGTGGCCTGAAGATGCAGGCCAATCAACTCTTCAGGACGTGCGGCTGCTGCATAATAAATGCCAGACCTGCTGGTCTTAGGCCAACGACCGGCGCGACAGCCGGCAAGCAGGTTGCCGAGAAAAATCCCATGCCTTCCTCACCACCCGACTCTCACCGCGCATCGGCGTCGAGCACCAAACTCGTGCCGCCTCGCGGCACCGGCAGGATGATCGCCCGCGAGCGTTTGCTGGCTCGGTTGACCGATGCGCGCCGCCACCGCTGCGTGGTGGTGGTGGGCCCCGCAGGTGCAGGTAAGACGACTCTGTTGGCCGCCTGGCACCGGGCCCTGTTGCCGCTGGGCTTTGATGTGGCTTGGTTGTCGCTCACAGCAGACGACAACGAGTTGACGCGTTTCCTAGACTGGCTGGTGGCAGCGCTTGCGCATGTGGACGCCGACATGGTGCGAGAGGCTGCGTTGCTGGGCAGCAGCTCGTTGGAAGCCGACGCGGTCGAGCGCATGGTGATTGCGCTGGTGCGCAGCATCGCACGCCATCCCCGCGACTTGGTGCTGGTGCTCGATGACTTCCACCATCTGACCAACCCCGCCATAGAACAAGCCTTGCAATGGTTGCTTGACTACGCGCCGAACAACTTGCATGTGGTGTTTGCCTCGCGCAGCGCAGTGCGTTTGTCGCTGGAGCGCCTGCGTGCGCAAAAACTCGTCCTAGAGTTTGACCTGCGCGACCTGCGCTTTACCCCATCGGAGGCCGAAAGCTTCCTGAAGGCGCAACTGGGGGACATCGACGCCCGCTCGGTCCGGCAGTTGCATGCGCGCACCGACGGCTGGGTGGCCGGCTTGCAATTGCTGTCCATCGATTGGAAGAAGCGCCCGTCGGCGAGCCAGCAGCATCTGCCCATGCGCGATGCCATGGCCTTTGCGCGCTACTTTGAACGCGAGGTGCTTGAGTGCTTGTCGCCGCGTGAGATGGCGCTGCTCACGAGCGTGGCACATTGCAACCGCTTTTGTGCTTCGCTGTGTGCTGCCCTGATGGGACAACCCGACGCCGTGAGCGAAGCTATGGCCTTGCTGGCGCGTTTGATCAGCGACAACCTGTTCATCATTCCTATCGACAGTCAGGGCACGGACACTTGGTACCGACTCCACCCGCTGCTGCGTGAAACGCTGCTCGCGCGGGCGAAAGACGGTGATGCTGACGCATTGCGTCAGGTCCACGCTCGGGCCTGGGACTGGTTTCGCGAGCATGGGCACTTGGAGGAATCGATCCAGCATGCGGTACGGGCCGGTGAGTCCGCTGCGGCAGCTGCATTGGTCGAGTTGCACGCGCAGTCGCTGTTCACCCGTGGCGAGCGGCGCAAGCTGATCGACTTGGTGCGGTTACTGCCAGATGAACAGGTGCAGTCACGCTTCAGTTTGCGCCTGTGGTTGGCGCGTTCGCAGGTGTTTCTGCGCGAGCTGGAGGCCTGTGCGCGCAGCATCGAGCAGTTGTCGCGGGACGTGCCAGAAAACGACACGGATGTGCGCTTTTCACTGGCGATGTTGATCGCCAACCTGGCGGTTCAACGCGACGATACTGACGGCGCCATGGCTGCGCTGCCGCAGATGCTCAACCCGCCGGCCCATGCCGACGCCATGGCCATCGGCGGGCGTAACAACATTCTGTCCTGGCTGTTCATGCATCGCGGTGAATACGAGAAGGCGCGCCGCGTGCAGCTGGATGCCCCCGTGCTGTTGGTGGACGGCGTACCCTTCACTGGCACGGCTGGCGGCAGCCTGCAAGGACGTTGTTTGGTGGGTTTGAGTTATGCGCTCGAAGGCCAAATGACGCAGGCCGAACGCATCTACCGCAGCGTGCTACAGGAAGCGGAGCAGGGCGGCCGAGCGCTGGCCGACCCCGCTTGCTTGGCCGCCGCGCTTTTGGGTGATGCGCTCTACGAATTGAATGACACGCAGTCTGCGCGTGCGATGCTGGAAGACCGGGTGGAAGTGTTGGAGCGTTTGTCCATTCCCGACTCGGTGTTGCGCGTGCTGCGTGTGCTGTCGGCGTCGCACTGGCTGGCGGGCAACCAGCTTGAAGCCTTTGCCTATCTGGAGCGGCTGGAGGAATACGCTTTGCAGCACGGGCTGGACCGTTTGCTTGCGTACGCGCTGGCCGATGAACTACAGCGGCGACTTGAACTGGGCGAGACCATGGCGGCCGAGACCCTCTTGCAGCGGCTGGATGCAGTGGACGCACGCCACCCCGATGCGGGCCTGAGCGCATTGGGTGAAATTGGCGAGCTGGCGCAGCGTGCACGCATTCAGTGGCACTTGAGTCAAGGCGACCTGAGCAGCGCCGCAGCACGTCTTCAGGTGTTGCTCGCAGAATGCGAGGCCCGTGGACACCAACGCAGCGTTGCCAGCCTGCTGATCCAACGTGCCGTCATTGAAACGCGCAGCGGCAAACCTGACGCTGCCAGCGCAAGCACGCAGGCAGCTCTGCGTTTGGGGCATCGTCTGGGCTTGCAGCGCAGCCTGCTCGATGCAGATGCGTCCGCGTTGGCGTTGATCCGCAAAGCCAGCCGAGAGGGCACGTTTGATCCTGTACTGGCCTTCTATGTGGACCGACTGGAAGCCAGCCAGCAGCAGCATCGTCGCCATGATGCTGTGACACCGTTACAGGGTGCTCGCAGAAAGCCGACTGCAGGCGTGGAGTTGTTCACGGAGCGTGAAGTGGATGTGTTGCGCCTGTTGGCGCAGGCCATGCCCAACAAGAAAATAGCCCGTGCGCTGAGCCTGTCACCCGAAACGGTGAAGTGGTACCTCGCGCGTATCTATGGCAAGTTGCGCGTGGCCGGTCGCGACGAAGCGGTGGCGCGTGTGCGCGACCTAGAGCTCGGCACGGACGGTGGCCCCTCCATTCACCAGGCATAAGGGGCGGGTGGCACTTCCCCCCATCGCGGGTGGAGCCATGCAGAGGGTTCGAACGGATCATTGGGGCCATGAACAAAACAGTGCCCACCCCTCAAACCCCCTTGCGCCTGCGCGATGCCGAGTTGTCGGTCACCGGTGCGGTAGCCACCTTCAGCCACCAGTGCCCAGCGACACGCAATGCGCTGTCCATGGACTTGCGCCGCGACTACATGGACATGCTGGACTTTGTGGAGGCCCATCGGAGCATTCGTGCGCTGGTTATCACGGGTTCGGGGGGTAGTTTTTGCGCGGGTGCCGACTTGAAGACCGTCCGGGAGCGCCACGGCAGCACCGACCCGGAAATCAATTCGCCCGACGCCATGCGCCGCAACCTGTTGAGCATCCACGCTTGGCTGGAGCGCCTGCGCACACTGGGTATCCCAGTGGTGGCAGCCGTCGACGGGCCAGCCTATGGCGCTGGTTTCTCCATTGCTCTGGTCTGCGATTTCATCCTAGCCTCGACGCGCGCCTCTTTCTGCATGGCTTTCGCCAAAGTCGGTCTGGTGCCTGATCTGGGTGCCTTCTACCTGCTGCCCCGTGTGGTGGGCATTCCCAAAGCCAAGGAGCTGGCCATGACGGCGCGGCGCCTGGGTGTGGACGAAGCGGTGCAACTTGGCTTGGTGCATTCGGTGTACGCACCCGAAGCCTTGCTGGCCCAAGCGCAGGCGTTTGCCGCACGCTTTGAGGCTGGCCCCCGCGAAGCGCTGGGCATGACCAAGAGCCTTTTCAACAAGAGCTACGAAACACCGTACGCCACGCTCGCCGAGCTGGAGTCGCAGGCACAAGCCGTGGCCGCGGCGACGCCCTACCACGCGGCGGCGGTGGGTGCATTTCTGCGCGGTGAACCAGCCGTCTTTGACTGGGACCGCGCAGCGATCTGAAGCAGCGCAATAAGACAGCAGTTCCTATTTTTTTAGCAGAGGATTCCATGCAAATCAACCGAACCGTCTTCCGGGACGACCATGAGATGTTCCGCACCACCGTGCGCCGCTTTCTGGAGCGCGAATGTGTGCCGCACCAAGCCGCTTGGGATAAAGCCGGCTGTGTTGACCGTGAGACCTGGCTCAAGGCCGGACGCGAGGGCCTGCTGGGCATCACGCTGCCGACAGAGTACGGCGGTGGCGGCGGCGACTTTGGTCATTCCGTTGTCTTTAACGAAGAGGTGGCGCGCTCTGGCGTGAGCGGTCTGGGGTTCACCGTGCACTCGGACATCATCGCGCCTTACATAGCGCGGGTGGGCAACGAGGCTCAAAAGCGCAAGTGGATCCCGGATACGTGTTCGGGCAAGTCCATCCTGGCCATCGCCATGACCGAACCCGGCACCGGCAGCGACCTCAAAGCGGTGCGAACCACGGCGGTGCGCGACGGCGATGACTATGTCATCAACGGCAGCAAGACCTTCATCAGCAACGGCCTGAGCGCCGACCTCATCATTGTGGTCTGCAAGACCGACCCAACAGCCGGTGCCCGGGGCATCAGCCTGATCATGGTGGAGGCCGATCGCGCGGGCTTTCGGCGCGGGCGCAAGCTCGAAAAAATCGGCCAATACGCGCAGGACACGGCCGAGCTCTTTTTTGATGATGTGCGCGTGCCGGTGGAGAACCTGCTGGGCGAAGAAGGCAAGGGCTACGCCTACCTCATGGGCGAGTTGCCGCAAGAGCGCTTGTCGATTGCCGCAGCGGCTGCGGCGCGGCTGGAGGTGTCGCTGGAGCAGACGCTGGCCTATGTGAAAGACCGTAAAGCCTTCGACCAGACCGTGTGGGATTTTCAGAACACCCGCTTCAAACTGGCCGACATCAAAGCCCAGGCCATTGCCGTGCGTCTGATGATCGACCACTACCTGGGCGAGCACATGCGCCGCCGACTGACGCTGGAAGAGTCCGCGGTGGCCAAGCTCTTTGCCACCGAGGCGCTGGGCAAGGCCCTGGACGACATGGTGCAGCTGCACGGCGGCTACGGCTACATGCTGGAGTACCCGGTCGCGCGCTCCTTTGTCGACATGCGGGTCACGCGCATCTATGGCGGCACCAGCGAGGTGATGCGCGAGATCATTTCGCGCAAGCTCTGAACACCGTTTTCATTCCCTCTTATTTCACACACTGTCCCAAAGGAAAAACCATGAGCCAGAAAGTTATTGTTGCCGGCGTCGGCATGATTCCGTTTAAAAAACCCGGCACCAGTGCCAGCTATGACGCCATGGGTGCAGAGGCCGTGCGCCTGGCGCTGGCCGACGCGGGGCTGGACTACAGCGCGGTGCAGCAGGCCTATGCGGGCTACGTTTATGGCGATTCCACTTGCGGGCAAAAGGCGCTGTACCACGTGGGCATGAGCGGCATCCCAGTGATCAACGTCAACAACAATTGCGCCACAGGATCGTCAGCGCTGTTCTTGGCACGCCAGGCCGTGCAAAGCGGCGCGGTCGAATGCGCGCTGGCGGTGGGCTTCGAGCAGATGAATCCCGGCGCACTGCGCTCGGCCTGGACCGACCGTGCGCCCGCGTTGGAGCGGGCCAACGAGGTGGTCAATGCGTTGGTCGGCCAGCCGGACATGCCCAATGCCATTCGCCAGTTCGCAGGGGCTGGCCGTGCGCACATGCAAAAGTACGGTACCCGGCTTGAGACGTTCGCAAAAATCCGTGCCAAAGCCAGCCGCCATGCTGCTAACAATCCCCTGGCGGTGTTTCGCAATGTACTTACCACTGAGGACGTCATGAACGCGCCCATGTTGTGGGATGGTGTGCTGACACGCTTGATGGCCTGCCCACCGACTTGCGGGGCAGCAGCGGCGATTGTGGTGTCCGAGGCCTTCGCGAAAAAGCACGGTCTGCGCACGGATGTGCGGATCGCTGGTCAAGCCATGGCCACGGACTTGCCCAGCACCTACGACTCGGGCGACATGATCCGGGTGGTGGGTTTTGAGATGACGCAGCTGGCTTCGCGCCAGGCCTATGAGCAGGCGGGTGTCGGCCCGGGCGACGTGGACGTGGTTGAACTGCACGACTGCTTCGCACAGAACGAGCTTCTGACCTACGAGGGCCTGGGCCTGTGCGCCGAGGGCGAGGGCGCACGCTTGGTCGATGACGGCGACAATACCTACGGCGGCAAGTGGGTGGTCAACCCCTCGGGCGGGCTGTTGTCCAAGGGCCACCCACTGGGTGCCACGGGGCTGGCCCAGTGCTATGAACTCACGCACCAGTTGCGCGGCACGGCGGATCAGCGTCAGGTGGCTGGCGCGCGCATCGCGCTGGCGCACAACCTGGGGCTGGGTGGTGCTGGCGTGGTGACGATTTACCAGCGTGCTGACTGACAGGCGGAGACAGACATCCATGATTGACAAAAAATTCATTGGCCTGCGCTTGCCTGTGTTTCACGCCACGGCCGAGGCAGAGCAGCTTCGCTTTTTCGCCAAGGCCACCGGCGAGACCCGTGCCGAGTATGTGGACGAGGCTGCCGCCCATGCTGCGGGATACCCCGGGTTGCCGCTGCCACCCACCTTTCTCTTCTCGCTGGAGCTGAAGGCCCCCTCGACGGCCTGGCGCGACGAGATGGGCATCGTGCCCTCGCGCATCCTGCACGGCGAACAGGGTTTCACTTACCACCGCATGGCCTACGCCGGCGATACGCTGAAGTTCGAAACGCACATTGCGGACATCTATGACAAGAAGGGCGGTGCGTTGGACTTTGTTGTGCGCGAAACCCACGTGACCAACCAGGCTGGCGAGCATGTGGCAGACCTGCGCAGCGTGCTTGTGCACCGCAACGCTTGATCAGGAGATTTTCATGAGTTCTGCATACATCGACTGCATCAAGCTGGGAGATACGCTTCCCGCGTTGAACCTGGCACCCGTCAACCGCACCACCTTGGCACTTTTTGCTGGTGCGTCGAACGACCACAACGCGATCCACATTGACCTGGATTACGCACGCCGTGCCGGCATGCCCGACGTGTTTGCTCACGGCATGCTGTCCATGGCCTGGCTGGGCCGTCTGCTCACGCAGTGGGTGGACCAGCGCCGGCTGCGGGAGTTCAGCGCGCGCTTCACGGGCATCACGCACCTGGGCCACCAGATTACTTGCAGCGGCAAGGTGGTCGAACTGTTTGAGGCGGACGGCGAGCGCCGCGCGCGCATCGAAATCCAGACTGCTAATCAGTACGGCGAGACCAAGATTCTTGGTGACGCCGTGATCGCACTTTGACTTTTAAAACCACAGGAGAAACAGCATGAACAAACTCGACGGCAAAGTGGCCCTCGTCACCGGATCGGGCCGCGGCATTGGCCAGGCCATCGCACTCAAACTGGCCAGTGAGGGCGCGCGCCTGGTCATCAATGATCTGGACGCCGACCCGGCGCAGGAGACGGTGGAACTTATTCGTAAAGCAGGTGGCGAGGCCGTGGCCTATGCCGGCAACGTCACCGCGCCAGACTTTGGCGAGCGCTACATCCGCACAGCGATGGAGAGCTACAAGGGCATCGACATCATCGTCAACAACGCGGGCTACACCTGGGACGATGTGATCCAGAAAATGACCGACGAGCAGTGGTACGCCATCCTGGACTGCCACCTGACGGCACCGTTTCGCATCCTCCGTGCGGCGTACCCGCACATCAAGGCACTGCATCAGGCCGAAGCCGCCGAGGGCCGCGAGGTGTTCCGCAAGATCGTCAACATCTCTTCGGTCTCTGCGCTCAATGGCAACGCGGGGCAGATGAACTATTCGTCGGCCAAGGCCGGTGTGATTGGCATGACACGGGCGCTCAGCCGCGAGTGGGGGCGCATGAAAGTCAACGTCAATTGCGTGGCTTTTGGCCTGATCCACACCCGAATGACGGTGGCCGATGCCAACGCGGGCGCCACCATCAACATCGCCGGCAACGACATCCGTGTGGGTGTGAACCCGGAGCTCATCAAGAGCCACGCGATGCGTTGCCCGCTGGGTCGTGGTGGCACGCCGGAAGAAGCGGCTGGTTCTGTGTTCCTGTTCTGTACACCAGAGTCCAACTACATCACCGGGCAGGTGGTCGCGGTGGCGGGTGGACCTCAGTAAGCGTGAAGAAGATACTGCTGTGCAGCATGTAAAAACTGCTGCAGAGCAATTCAAAACCGCTGCTTCTGGGCCACGCTACGGTGTGGTGTGCGTGCAATCCGCCTGAAGTTGCCGCAACTCCTTGAGCACCTCTGTGGTGTGTTCTCCAATAGCGGGCAGGCGGCCCCCTTGACGCGGTGCACCGTCTATTTTGAAGGGCAGGCCAGGGATGCCCACTGCCTTGCGGCCTTCGGCGGACACGTCCACGAAAAGATCGGCCGATACGCCGGCCCGACCCGCCATGACATCGGCCAGCGTGCGCACCGTACCGACGACCACTCCCGCATCGGTTAAAAGCGCGCTGATCACGTCGGAGGTGAGGTGTCCCATCGCCTGGCTAAGCTCCGTTTGCAAGGCAGCACGATGCTGCACACGTCCCGCGTTGAATTCGAAGCGCGGATCGGAGGCCAGTTCTGGCCGACCGATCGCAGTGCACAAGCGCGCAAAGTGGTCTTGTGTGTAGGCTGAGATGACCAGCTGACCGTCGGCTGAGCTGATCACATCGGCCGCGGGTGCCGAGTGTGGTTGTCCATTGCCGCAGCGCAGCGGCAGCACACCCTCCAGTTGGTACTCGGCCCACGCATTGGCAAGGGCCTGGATCGCGACGTCGATGAGTGACACGTCAACCAGGCCGCCGCGGCCGCTGATCGAGCGACGCACCAGTGCGGCCAACACGCCTGTGGTCAGTGCATGTGCGGCCATCGTATCGACCACGGTGAAGCCAACCCGCGTTGGGTCCCCATCCGCCGGGCCGTTGAGACTCATCATCCCGCTCTCGGCCTGTGCGGCAATGTCAAAGCCAGGGCGTACGCTGGCCGGGCCGGTTTGTCCGAAGCCGCTGACTTGGCCATAGACCAATCGCGGTGCCAGGGTCATCAGGCTCGCTGCATCCAGGCCGTACTTGGCCATCACGCCTGGGCGCGAATTTTGAAGCAGCACGTCGGCCGAACACGCCAGCTCGCGGATGGTTTGCTGACCTTCGGATGAACGCAGGTCCAGCACGATTGAACGTTTGGAGCGGTTGTATGCGGTAAACATGGGGCCATACCCCATCGTTTACTTGGACTGCATCCACGTCAAATCCAGAGACGCGGGTGCCGTCAAAGTCAAAGCCGTGTACTTGGCGTTGGGCATTGATTTGACGGGAAAAAAGCAGCTACTGGGCTTGTGGATTGCGCAAACGGAAGGTGCCAAGTTCTGGCTGCAAGTGGTGACGGAGTTGAAAAACCGAGGCGTGCAAGACATCTTCATTGCCTGCGTGGATGGCTTGAAAGGCTTCCCCGAGGCGATCGAATCGGTGTACCCGCAGACGGCTGTTCAGCTGTGCGTGGTGCACATGGTGCGCCACAGTTTGAACTACGTGAGCTGGAAGATGCGCAAGGAGGTTGCGGCGGATCTGCGAGCCGTTTATGCGGCGGCGACGCTAGAGGCTGCAACCACTGTCTTGGATGAGTTTGAACAAACGTGGGGGCTGACTATCCGCCGATCGTGCAATCGTGGCGCAGGAATTGGGAGCGCATCACGCCGTTCTTCGACTACCCGCCGGAGGTCAGGCGGATCATCTACACGACCAACGCCATCGAGTCGGTGAACATGAGTTTGCGCAAGATCACGAAGAACCGAGGAGCGTTCCCCAGTGACGAGGCGTTGTTGAAGCTGTTTTATTTGGCTCTGAACAACATAGCCAAGAAGTGGACGATGCCGGTGCAAAACTGGAAGCCCGTGCTGAATCGATTTACCATCCAGTTTGGGGAAAGGATGCCGACGAATTAACACTCGCCCCGTTTACACAAAATTCGGGACACCCTCCGTCAGTTCACTGCCCTGCAAGCTGAATCCCTCCCCAGACTCATTGTGCAAGCTCCGTTCATCGTAACGAATAACGTCTACGAGCCGTACCTCACCCGGACT
>JACCDH011186400.1_pt1 | contig 19646 bp, 18 predicted proteins | sample 7442481 | NCBI WGS metagenome assembly JACCDH01 (sample SAMN15323433, study PRJNA562643) | freshwater metagenome | isolation source: river surface water | place: USA:Blue River Watershed | collected 2017-08-15 | reverse complement strand
CCCGATTTTTCAGAAGACCATTTATATGAAGCAATTATTAGTTATCAAAAGAGAGAACGCCGATTTGGAAAAACAAGCGAACAAATTATACCCGAAAAAAATGTTTAAAAAAGGAATACAATTACTTACCATATTTATTTTATTAAATAGCAGCTCCCTTTTCGCTCAAGAAACAAAACTTGAGAGTGGAAAAGAATATATTTTAGCTAAAATTGATATTGCAGGTAAAATCAGCTATAATGCACAAACTGTTACCACTTTTACAGGACTAGAAAAAGGACAATCAATTATGGTTCCTGGAGAAGATATTAGTACCGCAATAAAAAAATTATGGAAGTTAGGTTTGTTTTCGGATGTGAATTTTTACGTCAATAAAATTGAAGGCGATAGTATCTATTTAGAATTAAACATTAATGAATTACCTAAACTTGGGGATGTTAAATTCCAAGGAGTTAAAAAAGGAAAAGCAGAAGAATTACTGAAAGAAACCGATCTTAAAAAAGGGAAAATAGTTAATGAAAATTTACTTACTACTACTAAAATTTATTTAGAGAATAAATACAAAAAAGAGGGGTATTATAATTCCAAAGTTGTTATTAATACCGTACAAGATTCTGCATTTGCTGATGTTAAAATGGTCGTCCTTATAGACAAAGGAGAAAAAGTGAAAATTAAAAACATCACATTTGTAGGCAATTCAAAAGTCACCGATGCTTCACTGAAAAAAACATTTAAGAATACCAAACAGATTAACCCAATTCGGATTTTTAAAAAATCAAAATACATCAAAGAGAAATACAAAGAAGATCTTGTTGCTGTAATCGATAAATACAAAGAAAAAGGGTTTCGAGATGCCCGTATCGTTTGTGATTCGGTAACGTATGACAAAGCCAATAATACCATTGCTATTAAAGTGAATCTGGAAGAAGGACAAAAATATTATTTTGGAGATATTCGCTATTTAGGAAACACCATTTATACCGATCGTCAGTTGAATTTACTCTTAGGTATCAAAAAAGGAGATGTATATAATGGTACTATTTTGCAAAAAAGAATAGCCGATCAAACAAAACCTGATGGAGAAGACATTACAAATTTGTATCAAAATAACGGGTACTTGTTTTCAAACATTAATCCTGTAGAAGTTAGAACTGTAAATGACACTATTGATTTTGAAATTAGAATCACTGAAGGTCCGATCGCTTACTTTAATAAGATTACAGTAGTTGGAAATGACCGAACAAACGATCATGTAATTTACAGAGAACTTCGCACAAAGCCAGGACAAAAATACAGTAAAGAAGATTTAATTCGTTCGATTCGAGAAATAGGACAATTGGGATTTTTTGATCCCGAAGCCATTAAACCCGATTTTAAAAATGTGGACCCGCAATCAGGAACTGTAGATATTGAATACAATGTAGTAGAAAAAGGAGCCAGTCAAATTGAATTACAAGGTGGTTACGGTGGTGGTGGATTTATTGGGACATTAGGATTGTCTTTCAATAATTTCTCTGCTCGAAACATGTTCAATAAATCGGCTTACAAACCTTTACCAATGGGGGACGGACAAAAAATGGCCCTGCGTTTGCAAGGAAGTACATTTTTCCAAACCTATAGTTTGTCTTTTTCAGAACCTTGGTTTGGAGGCAAAAAACCGGTGAGTTTTTCAACCTCTCTATCCCATAGTAAACAATATTTAATGGATTTTAGAAATAGAGATGTGAACCGTAATCAAAGTTTTAATATTACCTCATTATCTATTGGAATAGCAAAACGTTTGACCGTACCTGATGATTATTTTGTGTTATCACAAGCCATTTCATTTCAATATTATGATTTGAACAATTACAACACAGGCTTGTTTACCTTTGGAAATGGTGCGTCAAGAAATTTAGCATACACTATTGGATTGTCTCGAAATAGTAAAGCTGTTAATCCAATTTATCCTACACAAGGTTCTGAATTTAGTATATCGGGTAAATTCACTTTACCTTATTCTTCATTTAATGGTGTTGACTATAAAAATTTAGGAAATTTAGCAGAATTTAAGAAACGTGCTACTGCAGATGGTTTTGCACCGGATGGCAGTAATTATCCAGCCGGTTCTTACCTAAATGCTGAAGGATACCCGGTTACCGACCCTTCACAAGCAGTAGCAGATCAAGCTAAGGTGGATCAAAAAAAATACAATTGGCTGGAATATTATAAAATTAAGTTCAAAGCCGATTGGTACACTCGTGTTTGGGATAAGTTAGTACTCCGTTCATTAGGCGAGTTTGGTTTCATGGGAGCCTACAACAACGACAGAGGATTGGTGCCTTTTGAACGATTTTTCCTAGGAGGTGATGGACTAGCAAATTTTGCTTTAGATGGTAGAGAAGTGATTCAATTAAGGGGATATCCAAACAATTCATTGACCTCAAATGATGGTGGAACAGTTTATAATAAATTTTCATTGGAATTGCGTTACCCTATTACACTTAATCAATCGGCCTCTATTTATGCGTTAAGTTTCTTAGAAGCTGGAGCAGGATATGATACCTTTAAAAATTATAATCCATTTAAAATGCAACGCTCAGCCGGATTTGGTATACGCGTATTTATGCCCGCATTTGGATTATTGGGAATTGATTTTGCTCATGGGTTTGATGCCATTCCAGGGGATATCAATAAAAGTGGTTGGCAAACACACTTTATCATTGGACAACAATTTTAAAGATAGTTAATAGTTTTTTATTATTTTCGTGAAAATATTTTGATATTTGTTACGTTAGTGAAGTAGCAAAAGCCGTCAGGCCTACTTTAATAATGAAAAACAAAACAACAATTATGAAAAAAATAGTAGTATTCCTTTTCTTCATTTCAATTATTGCTTCTGCTCAAACAGCAAAAGGAGTAAAAATTGCTTATATAGACATGGAATATATTTTGGAAAAGGTTCCTGATTATGCTGAGGCACTCAATCAATTAGAGCTTAAAGCACAAAAATGGAAACAGGAAATTGAGACCAAAAGAACAGAACTTACCACATTAAAAGAAAATTTAAAAACAGAGCGCATCCTTTTAACTAAGGAATTAATTGAAGAACGCGAAGAAGAAATCGCTTATTTCGAGAAAGAATTATTAGATTATCAAGAGAAAAAATTTGGTCCCAGAGGCGATTTAATCGTTCAGAAATCGGTTTTGGTTAAACCCATACAAGATCAAATATTTACAATTGTCCAAGATGTTGCTGTGCAAAGAAAATATGATTTTGTATTTGACAGAGCGTCCGATTTAACAATGTTGTTTGCGGATAAAAAATATGACATTAGTGACTTAGTTGTAAAAAAATTGACCACGGCTCAAAAAAGAGAAGAAATGAGCAAAAAGCAACTTAAAGCTCTCGAAGCAAAAGAGGCTTTAGAAGCTGCAAAAGAAGAACAAGATGAAAATCCAGCTATTGCCGAACGCCAAAGAATTTTAGACGAGAAAAAAGCAGCCCGTGAAAAATTATTGGAAGAACGCCAAAAAGCTATTGAAGACAAAAAAGCGCAAGCCGCTGAGAAAAGAAAAAAATTAGTAGAAGAAAGAGACGCCAAGAAAAATGGCACAGTAATTGAAAAAGAAGTTCCTGCGGGAGAAGCTGCAACTGAAAAAGTAATTGCTGTAGATTCGGATAAAATAATTCCAACGGAAAAGAAATTAACCCCGGAAGAAATCAAACAAAAAGCAGTAGACCAACGCAATAAGAAAATAGAAGAGCGCAAGAAAGCGTTGGATGAAAAAAAGAAAAAAATGGCAGAAGAAAGAGCTGCCGCCATGAAAGCAAAAGAACAAAAAACAGAGAAAAAAGAGTAAATAACCTAAATTAAATTAAAAACAATGAAACAATTAAAATCGTTAGCAATCGTAGTTATACTTTTTATTGGAACACAAGTATCAGCGCAAACAAAAGTAGCTCATATTGATGTTCAAGCTTTAATGACTTCAATGCCAGAAATGAAAACGGCTCAAGACCAATTAAAGAAAATTCAGGATACCTATGATAAAGATTACAAAAATATGGTAACTGAATACCAAACAAAATTACAAAAATATGAGCAAGAATCAGCTACTGCTGGAGACGCATTAAATGAAACACGTCAAAAAGAAATGCAAGATATGGGCGCTCGTATCCAACAATTCCAACAAACGGCTCAAAAAGAATTGGGACAAAAAGAAGTAGACTTATTAAAACCAATCATGGAAAAAGCACAAGCTGCCATTAAAAAAGTAGCCAAATCAAAACAAATTACCTACGTATTAGATGCTACAAACGGTAGCGGCGTATTGGTTGCTGATGGTGAAGATTTATTAGTAGCTGTTAAAAAAGAATTGGGTTTCTAATAACACATTAAACTATAAAAAACGGCTCAATCGTATTGGATTGAGCCGTTTTTTTTTATTTTTGTTCCTATGAATAGTACAGATCCAATAGGTTTATTTGATTCGGGTATTGGCGGCACTTCGATATGGAAAGAAGTTCGCGCTTTATTGCCGAATGAAAACACCATTTACCTCGCGGACAGTAAAAATGCTCCCTATGGGTTGAAATCTAAAGAAGAAATCATCTTTTTAAGTGAAAAAAATACGGAGATACTACTCGAACAAAATTGCAAGTTAATTGTAGTAGCATGCAATACCGCAACTACAAATGCCATAAAAGAATTGAGAGCGAAGTACAAAGTTCCTTTTATTGGGATTGAACCCGCGATTAAACCTGCCGCCTTACAGTCGAAAACACAAACCATTGGAATATTAGCCACAAAAGGCACGCTAAACAGCGCTTTATTTCATGAAAACGTAGCCAAACACCCCGAGGTGAAAATTGTGGAACAAATAGGCCATGGATTGGTGCAATTGATTGAAAATGATGCTATAGCGTCGGAAGAAATGACCGAATTACTAAAATCGTATTTACTCCCAATGGTGGAAAAAAATATCGATTATTTAGTATTGGGCTGTAGCCATTACCCCTATTTGATTCCGCAGATCAAAAAAATTATTCCAGCCAAGATAAAAATCATTGATTCTGGAGAAGCTGTTGCCAAGCAAACTAAGAAAATACTCGAAGAACGCGACTTGCTCAATGTGTCGAACAGTACTCCAACTTCGCTATTTTACACCAACAGTTCTAAGGATGTGTTGCAGAAGATATTAAGTCCAATAGACACGATATTCTATAAAAATTTCTAATATTCTTCTGGGTCTTTAAACCAACTCGAATACATAACGTAGTTATTTGAAATACGTTCTATTTCGCCAGCAAAATCGCTTTGATCAATATCTTTTACTTTTTTAGCAGGCACACCCGCATAAATACAACCCGATTCAACCACTGTGTTTTGGGTAATTACAGATCCAGCCGCAACTATGGAATTGCTTTCGATAATGCAATTATCCATTACAATAGCTCCCATACCAATTAACACATTATCTTTTACCGTACAACCATGCACAATAGCATTGTGACCGATCGAAACGTTATTTCCAATGATAGTAGGGTGTTTTTGATAAGTACAGTGAATTACTGCACCATCTTGTATGTTCACCTTATTACCAATTACTATTGAATTTACATCCCCACGTATTACGGCATTAAACCAAACACTACAGTTGGATCCAAATACAACATCACCTACTATAGTTGCATTTTCCGCCACATAACAATCGCTCGGAATTTGAGGATATTTCCCGTTAACTTCTTTTATTAGCATTCCATTATATTTAAAAAAAATGTCCCGATAAATCGGGACAAATATACTATTATATAAAATTAATTTACTGCAGGACAGTTACAATCCCATTCTTTATCCTTACAGAAAATATTGATTCCAAGTGTAAGCTGATGAAAACCAGCATTGTCAAATTTTACATCCCCCATAATGTGAGAATACGTGTATGAAAACATAAATTTATCGTAGTTAAGCCCAACAATAGGTGTTATCCACTGTAATTTTTGTTCTTCAATACTGTTACTAGAGCTCACATATTGCGCTCCGTCAAAACTTCTTCTATACGATAAGCCTCCCCAAAGTTTTCCAAATTCAAGCTGTTTGTATACTTTCAAGTTCAAATCGATTGCTTTTTCTTTTGTTTCTGATGTATATTGTAACATGAAAGACGGTTCAAATAATAAATCATCATCATCCCCAAAAACAGCACCAGCACTCCATAAATACTTGCTTAAATTATCCGATTCAAATCCTTCCGAATACAACTCTCTTCGTTGATTCGCTAAAAAATTCTTAATCGTAAAATGTGTAAAGAAATCCATGTAATGGTATGAAACTCCTAAATCTACATTAAAATAAGCGTCTTTTTGAATTACACCAGGCACAATAACCGGATCAAAACCCGTAAAATCTGTTCCATCCAATGTACTCTGAATAAACGCTGCACTCACCCCAAAAGATAATTGGTTTAGATCGATTGTGCTTCTAGAAAATCGCAAATGGTGCGCATACGTTAACTTACCCCCACGTTGTGAATGGTATCCATTTTTGTCATTGAATAAGATCATTCCGATACCTGAAGTACCGTCTTCATCTAAAGAAGTATTGAAACTCATGGTTTGCAATGCGGGAGCATCTTCTTGACCAAACCATTGTTGACGCCCAGTAAGTCTTATTTTACCACAATTCGCAGCACCTGCCATTGACGGATGGATTAGATAATAGTTGTCTGATAAATAATCAGAATATACAGCAACCCCTTCTTGCGAGTAGGTAAATTGCGCAACTAAAAATGCTACAACAAAAAAACTTTTTTTAAAATTCATCCTTGGTACCTAATTATATGATAATGAGACTTGATTTTTATTTTTATTCGCTACTCAAAAACAATTGAAATTCGATCCCTTTCATTCTTTTTTAGCGTAATGGTCAAAGATATAAATTTTGTGTTTTAATTGTATCTTTATTTTAAAATATTCTTGTAATTGTGGGAAAAAATTATACTTCTAAATTTTTTTTTAGAATATTTTGTATTTAACAATGAAAATCAAATAGTTACAAAACAATAATGAAGCATATCGGCAAAAATAATTTTCTTTTATTTGAGTAAATTGTAAAAAAATACCCACTAATTTCTATATTTTACTGGCTTCCCTTTTAAGCAATAGTTAATTTTATTGTAAATAAATAAATAATTTCGAATGCCGTATAATTGTTATTATCTTTGCCAAAAACAAGTACAAAATGCAAATAATAGCGATAAAACCAACCAACAACCCTTCCATCTTAAAATTTGAATTTGACGAATTCATTGTTAGAACCGACAATTTTGAATTTAAAAATATTGATGAAACGCAAGCATCCCCATTAGCAAAACAATTGTTTTTTTTACCCTTTGTAAAAACGGTTTATATTTCGGGTAATTTTATTGCTATCGAAAAATTTTCGATTGTAGAATGGGAAGACGTTCAAAATGAAGTTGCTGACCAAATTAGCGATTTCATCAACAAAGGCGGAAAAATTGTGCTAGTTGACGAATCGAAAAATAAAAAAATACCGGTTACCGTTTATGCAGAGACTACGCCAAATCCGGCAGTATTAAAATTTGCTTGTAATAAATTACTGACCAAAACACCGGTAGAGTTTAAAAATATTGACGAAACCGCGGCTTCTCCTTTAGCAAAAGAACTTTTTACTTTTCCCTTTGTAAAGGAAGTTTTCATTGATGAAAATTATGTTTCCATTACCAAATTTGCCGTTACTGAATGGGATGAAATAACCTTAGAGTTAAGAACATTCATTAAAGGTTTTATCGAAAATGGCGGTACCATAATTGATGAAACGGCAATTGTTAAAACAGACAATCATCAAAAACAACAAGAAAGTTATTTTGAAAATTTGGACGTAACCTCACAACAAATCATCAATATTATTGAAGAATATGTAAAACCGGCTGTACAAAGTGATGGTGGAAACATTGTTTTTGATTCCTTTGATCCTACTGATAAAAGAGTCAAAGTAATCTTACAAGGTGCTTGTAGCGGTTGCCCTTCTTCTACGTTTACATTGAAAAACGGAATTGAAAACATGTTAAAGGACATGCTCAAAGACCCAAATATCAAAGTTGAGGCCATTAATGGCTAATTACTATTTAAAAATATTTAACTTTAAGCGTTCGAAATGAGCGCTTTTTTTTATGAATGAATTACACCTAGAATCCAGTCCGTATTTGCTACAACATGCCCGTAATCCTATTTTTTGGAAAGCGTGGAATGAAGACACTTTGGCTACTGCTCGACAAGAAGACAAACTTATTTTGATCAGTATTGGCTATGCTGCATGCCATTGGTGTCATGTTATGGAACACGAGTGTTTTGAAGATCAGGAAGTAGCCGATTTGATGAACGCACATTTTGTAGCAATTAAAGTGGACAAAGAAGAACGCCCAGATGTGGATGCCATATACATGAAAGCCTTGCAAATGATGACCGGACAAGGAGGTTGGCCGTTAAACGTAGTTTGTTTGCCCGATGGTCGTCCGATTTGGGGAGCCACTTATGTCAATAAAACCAACTGGATGGAATCCTTACGCCAACTCGCCCATTTATTCCAAAACAATCCAGAAAAAGTAATAGAATACGCAGAAAAAATGAAAGAAGGGTTAAACGCCCTTGGGGTTGTTACTCACAATACCCTTTCGGACGAATTCCCGTTTGAGAATATTCATCTCCACATTGAAAAATGGAAAAAAAGTTTTGATTTGGAATTTGGTGGGTATACCAGAGCGCCAAAATTCATGATGCCAACGAACTTGGATGCACTGCAATATTATGGGCATTTGTTTCAGGATGCCGCGATAATTAACCATGTCGATTTAACGCTCACCAAAATGGCATATGGCGGTATATTTGACACCATAGGTGGTGGATTCTCTCGTTATTCAGTAGATCTCAAATGGCACGTGCCTCATTTTGAAAAAATGCTGTACGATAATGCCCAGTTGATTTCCGTATACGCAGATGCCTACAAAAGAACGCATAATCCGCTATATAAAACTGTTGTTGAAAAAACCATATCATTTGTTGCCCAAGAACTAACCGATTCAAAGGGTGGATTTTATGCCTCATTAGATGCCGATAGTATTGATGCCCAACAACATTTAACAGAAGGCGCATTTTATGTCTGGGAAAAAAAGGAATTGGAGGCCATACTAACCGATGATTTTTCGCTTTTTTCAGAAGTGTTCAACATCAATTCATTTGGTTACTGGGAACACGATAATTATGTATTGATTCAAAATGAAAATTTGGATGCTATTGCCCTAAGAAATAACCTTTCAACTGAAAAACTGGTTGCAAAAAAAGCAACATGGGAACAGCAATTATTCCAAATTAGAGAAGCACGTCCAAAACCAAGATTGGATGATAAATGCCTTACTTCTTGGAATGCCTTAATGCTCAAAGCCTATGTAGCTGCCTATGCTGCTCTTGGCACACCTTCCTATTTGGCTGCAGCTGAAAAGAATGCCGAGTTTATACTGCAAAAATTATGGGCAGCAGAAGGGCACTTATGGCATTCCTACAAAAATGACACGGCTAAAATTGAAGGTTTTTTGGAAGATTATGCTTTTACAATTGAGGCGTTTATTGGCTTGTACCAAGTAACGTTAGACGACGAATACTTACGCAATGCCAAACAACTTACCGATTATTGCTTCGAGCAATTTTACGATGATCAACAAGAATTTTTTGCTTTTACTTCCCGAAATGCGGCGCCTTTAATAGCCCCCCATTTTGAAGTAGAGGACAATGTCATACCCGCAGCAAACTCAGTAATGGCAACAAATTTGCATGTTTTAGGGCTCTTATTTCATAACCCCTATTATGAAAAAATTGTCCGGCAAATGTTGCACCATATTACTGTGAAAATAGATTATGTTTCGGCTTATTCCAATTGGATAAAACTATGGATCAAGGTAAATAACGGTAAAGAACTCGCAATATGTGGAGAAAATGCTGTTGTTGAACTATCCAAAATAAACCAAGAGTACCATCCAAATGTTATTGTTGCTGGAAGTACAAAAGACAGTTCAATCCCCTTTTTAAGCAACCGATTTGTGGCTTCCAAAACCTTGTTTTACCTTTGTGAAAATAAGAGCTGTTTAACCCCTGAAACTACATTTGAAGCAATACGTACAAAATTAACATCATGACAAAAATTGAAATTCAAAACTATTTTGACAACTTAAAAACAGTTGTTCTAGAATATTCGCCAAAATTAGTAGTAGCTCTAGTAATATTACTTGTAGGCTTATGGGGCAGCAGTATGATAACGAAAGCAGCCAAAAAAATAATGCTCAAAAGAAAGGTTGAGCTTACATTATCCAATTTTATTGGGAATTTAATTTTTTGGACGTTACGTGTCGTATTGATTGTTACGGTAATTTCAAAACTAGGCATTGAAACTTCTTCTTTTGTTGCCATTTTGGGTGCGGCAGGTTTAGCAATCGGTTTGTCATTACAAGGATCACTGTCTAATTTTGCTGGGGGAATATTAATCGTATTGTTCAAACCGTTTAAATTAGGCGATACTATTGAAACCCAAGGAGAGACGGGTAAAGTATCCGAAATTTTACTTTTTTCTACCAAATTAATTACGGCAACCAACCAAGTGATTTATATTCCAAACGCCATATTATCCAATGGGAAAATTAAAAACTATTCTCAGTTAGGAGTAAGAAGGGCCGACATTGTACTGAAAACCAGCTACCAATCTGATTTCAATGCCATCAAAAATAGTCTGATACAGTTTACGTCCAATCACGATGGCATTCTCCAAGAACCAAAACCGGAAGTATTGATCAATGAACTCTCTGAAACTACTATTGTATTTACTGTGAAAGTATGGACAAAAAACAAAGACTTTTCACAGGTAAATTCGGACATCTTAGAATTTAGCAAATCGGTAGTGAAATTGTAAATTATTTCACGAAAAGAAAATCTTTCAAATAAAAAGGTTCAAAATAAGCCACGTCTACAAATTCGGAATTTTGAAATTTTTCAAAGGACAACTTGCTCATCTCTTGAGCCGAAGGGTATATGACGGTGTCGTGAAAAACGAATTTTGGATCGATTAGTGTCTCTTTAAATTTTGCGGTTCCGTCACCCACTAAATGAATTGTCTCCTTAATTTCTTGATAGGAATTTTCGTCAATTATTTCGGCTTGAGTAGCTCTTATTTGATGGTAATTACTCGCGAAAATTGCAGAAAAAACTTCGCTTCTTCGTGCGTCAATCATCGGTAGAATTATCCCGCTTTCAACAACTATTCGATAGGCCAATAATTGCAACGTATCAATGGCGATGAGTGGAATATTTAACGCATAACACAAGCCTTTTGCTGATGAAACACCAATTCGAAGTCCGGTATAAGATCCTGGCCCCTGACTCACAGCTACCGCCTTCAAATGGGCAAATTGGATGTTATTTTCGTCCAAGAGTTCGGTAATAAAAACATGTAATCTTTCGGCATGTGAAAAATGTTCCGTCGCTATTTCCTTACATGCAATTGTTTTTCCATCATTTGCTAAGGATACCGAGCAGTTTTTTGTAGCCGTTTCTATGTTTAAAATAAATGCCATGAATGTTGTTTGAAAGGCAAAGTTAGTGAGTAATCTAGATTAAAAAAAATAAGACGCTATTTCTAGCGCCTCATCTAACTCAAATTGTATAAAATTTTATTTTTTATCTTCTGTTTTGGCTTTTTTATCTTTCTCGGATTCGATTTTTACTTTGTCATTGGACACTAAATCTTTTGAAACCGTTGTATATGGCCCTATAATAATTTCTTCACCCGGTTTTAATCCAGAAATAATTTCAATATTTGAATCGTCTTGAATGCCTGTTTTAACCACTCGAAGTTTAGCCTTATCTCCTACTTTTACAAAAACACATTCAAATTTTTTGTCCGATTTTGGAGCCGTACCTTTTTTCTCTTGTTCCTCTTTTTCCAATTCGGCAACAATATCTTTCTTCACTGAAGTAGTATCGTCTTTAATTACAACAGCACTAATGGGCACGGCAACGATATTTTCTTTGCGTTTGGTAATGATGTCTACCGTGGCAGTCATTCCAGGTCTAAATGGTGAATAATTTTCTGGTTTCCCTTCTAATAAATCTTGATACGATTCTTTTAGTATTCTAACTTTTACTTTAAAATTAGTCACTTGATCCGCCGTTAATGCAGTACTTGCCGAATTTGAAATACTGGTTACAATGCCTTTAAATTCTCTTTTTAAATAAGCGTCTACTTCAATATTTGCCGAATCTCCAATGTTTATTTTAACAATATCATTTTCGTTCACATCGACTTCTACTTCCATATTGTTTAGGTTGGCAATTCTGAGAATTTCAGTACCTGCCATTTGTTGTGTACCTAAAACGCGTTCACCCAATTCAATATTTAACAAAGAAATCGTTCCATCTGCAGGTGCATAAATTGTGGTTCTTCCCAAGTTGTCTTTTGCTTCTGTAACGGTAGCTGAGGCACTCTGAACTTGATAATAGGCAGATTGTTTATTGGCTACAGCAACTTCATAAGTCGAAACAATTCGATCCCATTCTGATTTTGATATGATGCCTTTTTCAAATAATTTTTTATTGCGCTCGAAGTTTGCTTTGGCTTCTTTTACTTGAGCATCTGCTTGACTTAAGCCTGCTTTGGTTGTCGACATCGACGCCACGGAACGATTGACACCTGATTCATATAAATCGGGGTTAATGCGAACCAATAAATCTCCTTTTTTTACTTGTTGTCCTTCTTTTACAGGAAGAGCAATGACTTCTCCAGATACTTCTGAAGAAATTTTTACCTCAATTTCAGGTTGAATTTTACCGGTTGCTGAAACGGTTTCTACTATTGTAGTTTGAGAAACCTTAGCTAATTCAACAATTTTTGAATCATCGGTGTTGCCAATCACGCCTCCTTTTTTAAGACCGATTAACAACAAAATAATACCAACAGCACTTCCCGCTAAAATGTATATGCTTTTTCTTGACATGACTTCTTACTTTATTTTTTTGAATTATTGTTTTTTATATAAAGGAATACCAAAATAAAATTCTAGAATTTTAGTTCTAAAAATATAATCATATTTTGTTCGTATTACTTCAGATTGAGCATTTTCTAGTGCTAGTGTTGCTTGTGAAAAATCAAATGCATTTTGTAATCCTACATTGTATCTTTCCTTTGAAAAATTGAACGCTTGCATTCTTGATTCCATGGCTTTTTGTGCTGCTTCAAATGCTTTTCGCGAATTGATTACATCATTGTATGCTTGGTATACATTTCGCTCCAAGTCTAACTCAGCTTGCTTTAATTGATAGGTTGCGCGTTCTTCATTAATCTTAGCCCGCTGAACTCTTCCACGCGTGGCCAATCCATTTAAAATGGGTACGTTGAGTTGTAATCCAACAGCTGTACCATCGAATAATGATAATTGGTCGATAAAATTAAATATTGGGCTTTCAGACCAACGTGTATTGTATCCCACAAAACCGGTTAGAGTAGGCAAATAAGATGATCGAGAAATGGCTAGATCTTTTTTAGCTAAATCAACATTTGAAAGTGCAATTTTCACTTCTTTCACGGATTCCCTAGCTTTTGCCAATATAGCCTCTTGTGTTTCATTGGTTACATTGGATGGCGGTAAATCGATCACTTCATCAGAAATATCAAAGGTGTCATAATGCTCCAACAATAAGGTTTGACACAAACCTAATTTTGAAATAAACAAAGCATTTTCCGTATTAATAATTTGTTGTTGTTGCGCCGCATCTGTTGCTTGTAACTCATAAATATCTCCAGCAGGAACAACTCCAGCATCAATCAAATCTTTGGTGCGTTTGAGGTTCTCTTTGGTGATTTTATTTTGGTTGATTTGAACTTTTAATTGTTCTTTATTCAGTAATATTTGCAGATAAGAATTGGCAATTGAAAGTGCAATATCATCTTTCATTTTGTCCAAGCGATAGCCATTAGCAATGCGACTTAATTTTGCACGTTGTGCTACTTTCCAATTGGCTAAACCGTTAAACAATGTGAAATTAGAGCTGGCTCCCGCAGAAAAAGATTTGAAGGTTTGGTTTTGAAACTGATTGGTCACCGGATTAATACTTGCCCCAGTATTCACACTGTAATTTGCATTGGTATTAATTGTGGGCAGAAAACCCCCAATGGCTTCCATTTTTTCAATCGAAGACGTCTTCAAGTCCAATTCGGATTGTTTAATGGTAATATTATTTTTCATGGCATAATCTACACATTCTTCCAAGGTCCATTTTTTACCTTGGGCAGCCATTTGAAGTCCTACTAAAAAGAACAATAGCAATACTTTTTTCGATATCATTTTATGCGCTTTAATTCTCATATGCTATAAGACCCTCATTTTATTATTTTGTTACACATATCATATAATATTTTACTTTTACATCGAAAAAAAAGCACATTTTATGAAGTCCTCCTTTTTTGCAGTAAGTCTGTTTTATGCCTTTCAAATACTCGTTTCATGTGGAACAACAAAAAAAATTGAAGCGCTAAAACCTAGTCCGTCAAATGACACCCCAATCGTTTTTAAAAATAAAACATCATTTGTTACGCTGCCGATAAGTATTTCAATCGCTGAAATTGAACACCAATTGAATAAAAATTTAACGGGATTAATCTACAACGACACCCTGATGAGTGACGACAAAACCCAAATGAAAATTTGGAAAACTGCACCCATATTGCTTACTGAAAAACAAGGCAATATTGTCTCAGTAATTCCATTGAAAATTTGGGCAAAATTTAAATATGGAACCGAATTTATGGGGTTAAATGATACCCGTGAAATTTCCTTAAACGGAACCATTACATTGAATAGTGCGTCCCAATTGACCAATTGGAAATTAACCACCCAATCAAAAATTGAAGATTTTGCATGGAGTGAGAGTCCGAGTATTCTGGTGGCAGGAAAAAACATTCCCATCACCTATATTATCAATCCCACACTGCGCGTTTTCAAAGATAAAATTTCAAAAAAAATTGACGAGGCCATTGATAAAACCTGTGATTTCAAACCTCATGTATTAAAAGTTATTGAAAAATTAAGCGTACCATTTAAAACAAGTGAACAATATGAAACTTGGTTTAAAATGGTTCCAATTGAATTATATGTGACGGAAGCAAAACTCTCAAAATCAAAAATTACGATGGAGATGGGGCTAAAATGCAACATGCAAACTATGGTGGGCCAACAACCCAAAAATGGATTTGATGCTTCAAAAATAGTCTTAAAACCGGTTGGTACTATTCCGGAAAAAACAACAGCTTCAGTGGTGGCAGTTTCTACTTATGAAAGTGCCAGCAGCATTGTTACTAAAAATTTTCAAGGGCAAGAATTTGGATCGGGTTCTCGGAAAATTACCGTTCAAAAAGTTTCATTGTGGCACAAAGATGGTAAAATTGTAATTGCATTAGATGTTTTAGGAAGCATCAATGGAACAATCTACTTGATTGGGATTCCGAATTACAACTCGATTACAAAAGAGATCTATTTTGACCAATTGGAGTACGTACTAAATACAAAAAACATTTTATTAAAATCAGCCAATTGGTTAATGCAAAGCACCATCTTATCGAAAATTCAAGAAAATTGCCGGTATTCAATCAAAGGAAATCTGGAAGAAGGAAAACAAAGCTTGAAACCCTATTTAACAAATTATTCTCCTATGAAAGGTGTTTTTGTGAATGGTACGCTCAACGACTTTGAATTTGAAAAAGTTGAATTAACCGACAAAGCCATCATTGCTTTTATTACCACTTCTGGAAAAATAAAAATCAAAGTAGATGGAATGGAGTAATTTATTGTTTTGAAGACAGTGTATAGCCATTAGATAGGGCAAATACAATCTACTTCTTGTTTGCATAGCGCATTTTGTAAATAGCATAGCCTAATATGCCTACCAAAACATATGGAATCGCCATAAGATAGACAATGCCATCATTTACTGCTTCAGCCTTTACGCCTCCTTCTTGGCTTTCCAGTGCAGCACGACACATGGCGCATTGGGCTTTTGAGGCAATAGGCAATAGGCAATAGGCAATAGTGAAAACAACTATTTGTAAACTTTTTCCCTTTTCCCTTTTCCCTTTTCCCTTTTTATCTTTAGTGCGCATAATAAGGCGAAATCATTAAATAAACTATAACGCCTGTAACCGCAACATATAACCAAATTGGGAACGTAATTTTAGCAATTTTTTTGTGCTTATCAAATTGTTGCGACCATGCTTTTACATAGGTAGTTAAAACCAATGGAATGATGATAACCGACAACACTATATGTGTAATTAAAATAAAATAATAGACATATTTAATGAGGCCTTCTCCACCAAATTTTGTAGAATCTGAGGTCATGTGATAGGCAACATACATTCCTAAAAACGCCACCGAACAAGCGATAGCTGTTTTCATTAAATTTTCATGCAGCTTTCGATTTCCGTTTTTAATGGCAATTACAGCGGCAACTAAAAGCACAGCCGTAAATCCGTTAATAGTGGCATAAATTGGGGGTAAAAACGATAAAGGTTCAACATCAAAACCCATTTTTCTTAGGTTAATTCCAAAAAGCAAAGCAACTACAACCGGAATTGCAATGGAAACTACTGTAATTAATTTATTGTATTTTGTTTCTTTATTATTTTCCATTTTTTTTATTTTTTAAACATATAGTATTGTACGATTTGAAAACTATTCTTCTAATAATTTTTTAATATCTTCTTTTATGGCTTCTACACCCGATGTTTCTAATCCATCGTAATACAAAATGGGATTGCCTTGAGCATCTTTTCTGCATCTTATTTTTCCTTCTTTATCTACTAAAGCAAATAACCCTGAATGTTCAAAGCCACCGGCTGCTTTATTGTTTTCGCCAGCATATAAATTAAACCCTTTGTTGGCTAAGTTATAAATATAACTTTTATCTCCCGTTAAAAAATGCCAGTTGTAATGTTTTACACCTAATAAGGCGGCGTGTTCTTTTAATACTAAAGCAGTATCATGTTCTGGATCAATCGTAATCGAAACCAATCCAAAATTAGGATTGCCATAAAATGCTTCTTGCAATTGCAACATGCTTTGATTCATCTTTGGGCAAATGGTAGGACAAGTGGAAAAGAAGAACTCCACCACATACACTTTACCTAAATAATCGGTATTCGAAATTTTCTTTTTGTTTTGATCTGTCAATTCGAATGCAGGAACAGGGCCAATTTCAACCAAGTCCGATTTTTGGAATTTCGCTATGATTTTTGGTACGGCCCAAATTCCGAAAATGAGTATGATGAATGAAATTCCAATGTATGATTTATTCTTCATGCCTTTATTTATTTCTTTCGATGTTTTGCTTGATGTTATCTCTAAAGGTATCTTTCCGTTCGTTTTTGTTCTTTTTAAGAGCTAAGCGGTACTCGCGCAAGATTATTTTAACATCATCAGTCATTTCATTGTGCAAATCGGCAGCTGATATGGTATTGTAACTTTCTTTATATTCTTCAACACCTTTCTTATTTTTACCTTTTCTACCCCGGTGATTCAGTTCTTTATCGACAATGATTACGGCTGGGGTTCCAAAATTTGCATCTAATTTTCCTGCCAATTGATAACTATCATAAAAGGATTGAATCTCTTGAGGTGCTGCAAAGACAAATTTCCATCCGGTCATTTCTCCTGTGATTGGAGCTAGTTCGTCAATAATTTGTTGGGCTTTGGCTTCATTCCCAATTGGCGTAACCATAACCATTTGAAAATCTTTAAATCCTTTGTATTTGTTGTAAATTTTCTGGTTTAAATTAAAGAAATTACCTCTGTTTTCAATGACATTATTGCCCACAAAACCCAAAACCGTGATCTTATCCTTCATGGCTATCTTTTCTGCATGCAGTCCAATCCAATGTGATGGAATTTCCCTGTTGGCTTTTGAGATCGTAGGCAAGAAAAGTGAATTGTGAGTGGCGGTTGAGAATAATAAATAAATACCAATCGGCAATACAAAGAGTAATAAGAGGACTAATTTGTTTTTCATTAGTAATACTAATTATTGGTTCCTACAAAAGTAAAAAAAATCCCGATGTAAATCGGGATTAAATTATAGAAACAAGTGTTAAAAATTCCACTTGATGTGTCCGGTTTTGTATACATCAAATACGTAGGCTCCTTCAATTAATATAATGAAACATAAATATAAGATTAGAAAAACGACTGTCCAAACAATTGATCGTCTGAACCATTTTTTTTCACCTTCCATGTGCATGAAAGCCCAAGTAATGAAATAAGCTTTTACTAATGTTAAGATAATGAAAATCCAATTCAGAAGATTCATTCCGATGAAATTAGTAAAGTATAATGATTTGGGTTTATAAATACCAAAAATTACTTCAACTATTGTAAGAACAGAAAGATAAATAAATACTTTCCAAATTCTGCTAGTATGTGATTCGTGTGCGTTTGCCATGATGTACTTTTATTAAAAAATTATACTAAGTAGAAGAATGTGAATACAAACACCCATACTAAATCTACAAAGTGCCAATATAATCCAACTTTTTCAACCATTTCGTAACTTTTTCTCTTCTCGTAAGTTCCAAGTAATACGTTAAAGAAAATAATGATATTGATCAATACTCCTGTAAAAACGTGGAATCCGTGGAAACCAGTTATGAAGAAAAAGAAGTTTGCAAATAATTTACTACCGTATTCGTTACGAACTAAGTTAGCTCCTTCCACCACATATTTTGAATCCGCTAATCTTTTCAAAGATTCTTCTCGCGATAAAACAGTTTTTTCTTTTTCAGCAGTAATCAATTCTGTACGAACTAAAATTGATTCATCTGCCTTAAACCCTTGCATTACTTCATTTACTGAGTAGGTAGGAATCGTAGCTTCTTCCATGAACCAAAACCCATTATTACGGTGTAGTTGGGTTCTATCTTCTGGCAATGTCAATGCAAAATCGCCTAGCGCTACTCTTTCGTATTCACCGTTAGCTCCTTTTTTAACAAATTGTAAAATGGATCCTCCTTTGGTTTCAACTGCGCCATATTCTCCTTTGATGAAATTTTTCCATTCCCAAGCTTGAGAACCTAAGAAAATGAATCCACCAACGATTGTAAGCGCCATGTATACGGCTACTTTCGTTTTTTTCAACTGGTGACCCGCATCTACAGCCAAAACCATAGTTACCGAAGAAAAGATTAAGATAAATGTCATTAATGCCACATAGTACATCGGTGCATTAACACCGTGTGCAAATGGAAAGTGATTAAAAACCTCATCGGCAATAGGCCAAGTTTCAATAAATTTAAATCTTGAAAAACCATACGCGGCTAAGAATCCAGAAAAGGTTAAAGCATCCGAAAGGATGAAAAACCACATCATCATTTTACCATAGGTTGCCCCTAATGGTCCTGGACCTCCGTCTAAAGCGTGTTCATCTGAAATAACTGTCGCTCCCATAAATTTTTTAATATTAAAAAGTTCCCAAATTTATTATTTTTTTTCTATTTGAAAAAATAGAAAAACAAAAACAAATAAACCCAAATAAAATCCATAAAGTGCCAATACATCGCACT
>JACCDH011290270.1_pt1 | contig 19657 bp, 18 predicted proteins | sample 7442481 | NCBI WGS metagenome assembly JACCDH01 (sample SAMN15323433, study PRJNA562643) | freshwater metagenome | isolation source: river surface water | place: USA:Blue River Watershed | collected 2017-08-15 | reverse complement strand
TAATTCCATATAAAATATGTAATTTTGCAGTCCAAATTTTTAAAAGCATGTACGCTATTGTAGAGATTGCAGGAAAGCAATTTAAAGTTGAGAAAGACAAATACATTTACACTCACCGTTTGAGTGGAGACGAAGGTTCGGCTGTAACCTTTGACAAAGTTATGTTGGTAGACAACAGTGGTAAAATCTCTGTAGGTCTTCCTAGCATTAAAGGCGCAACTGTTACCGGTAAAGTGCTGGAACATCTTAGAGACAACAAAGTGCTTGTTTTTAAGAAAAAACGCAGAAAAGGCTACAAGAAGAAAAACGGCCACAGACAGTATTTGTCAAAAGTATTAATCGAATCCATCAACGCATAATAAATATTAAGTAAGAAATGGCACACAAAAAAGGCGCGGGTAGTTCTAAGAACGGACGTGAGTCGCATAGTAAGAGATTAGGTGTAAAGATTTATGGTGGTCAGGTTATCAAAGCTGGTAACATCATCGTACGTCAAAGAGGCACCAAACACCATCCATCAGAAAACGTTGGTATTGGTAAAGACCATACCCTGTTTGCATTAACAGATGGTATCGTTAAATTCACAAAAACCAGAAATAACAGATCATTTGTTTCAGTTGTTAAAGCTGAGGCATAATTATAATAGCATATGCATTTATCAACACAAGAGAAAAAAGACATTTTTAAGAAATTTGGTGGTTCTGAAACCAACACTGGTTCTACAGAAGCTCAGATTGCTATGTTCACTGAAAGAATCAACTTCATCACAGGCCACCTGAAAGTGAATCCAAAAGATTTCGCTTCAGAATTAAGTTTGGTGAAATTGGTTGGTAAAAGAAGAGCGCTGCTTGACTACTTAGCTAAGCAAGATATCTTCAAATATCGTGACCTGATTAAAGCCTTAGGCATCAGAAAGTAATCCGATTTTTTAAATCATTTTATTAAAAAAGCCCCCGATTTTCGAGGGCTTTTTTTGCTTTTTTGAAAAAAGGCAAAATCGCTGAAAACCCTTGTGTTTTCGCGATAGTTAATTAAAAAAACAGTATTTATGTCTAATAAACCACAAGGATTTAGAAGCTCATTACTAATGAGTAATGGCAAATCCATCGAACTAGAAACCGGCATTCTTGCCAAACAAGCTAACGGTAGTGTTGTCCTGAAACACGGTGACACAATGATTCTTGCAACCGTTGTATCCAACAAAGAAGCAAAAGAAAATGTTGACTTCCTTCCATTGTCAGTAGATTACCAGGAGAAATTCGCCTCTGTAGGTCGTATCCCAGGTAGCTTCCACAGAAGAGAAGCTAAACTTAGCGATTACGAAGTACTCGTATCTCGTATCGTCGATCGTGCTATCCGTCCCCTTTTCCCTGATGATTATCACGCCGACACTCAGGTAGCCCTGATGTTGATGAGCAGTGACAAAAACTTCCCACCTGATTGCCTTGTTGGCTTAGCCGCCTCTGCAGCTTTAATGGTGAGTGATATTCCTTTCCTGGGACCAATCTCTGAAGTGAGAGTGGCTAAAATCAATGGTCAGTTAGTGATCAACCCTACCGAAAGCGAAATGGTGAACTCTACCTTAGAATTGATCGTATCAGGTACCGAACACGACATCAACATGGTGGAAGGTGAATGTAACGAAATCAGCGAAGCTGAAATGTTAGAAGCCATCAAATTTGCTCACGAAGCCATCAAATTGCAATGTAAAATGCAGTGGGATCTTTGCGAAGCCATGGGTGGTCGCAAACCTACTCGCGAATACAACCACGAGAACAATGACGAAGAACTCAGAAAGAAAATCTGGGATTTTGCTTACGACCGTGTGTATGCCGTTGCTAAGAGCGGTGCACCTAAAGCCGAACGTTCTGAAGCTTTCAAAGCAATCATCGACGAATACCTTAACAGCTTAACCGAAGAAGAAAAAGCTGCACAATCTTTCCTGGCTAAAAAATACTACCACGATGTAGAAAAAGAAGCCATGCGTAAAATGATCCTGGATGAATCTATCCGTTTGGATGGTCGTAAACTGGATGAAGTTCGTCCTATCTGGACAGAAGTTAATTACCTGCCTGCTGCACACGGTTCTGCTGTGTTCTCAAGAGGTGAAACCCAATCTGTTACTACCGTTACTTTAGGTGGTAAACTGGATGAGCAATTGTTAGATGCACCTATGTTGAATGGCTACAGCCGTTTAATGTTGCACTACAACTTCCCAGGTTACTCAACCGGTGAAGTTCGTCCGAACAGAGGTCCTGGACGCCGCGAAATCGGCCACGGTAACCTCGCCCTCAGAGGTTTGAAAAAAGCTTTACCTGGCGATGATGTTAACCCTTATGTGATCAGAATCGTGAGTGATATCCTCGAATCTAATGGTTCATCTTCAATGGCTACAGTTTGTGCCGGAAGTTTGGCTCTGATGGATGCTGGTATCAAATTAACCGGTGGTGTGAGTGGTGTGGCTATGGGCTTGATCAGCGATGAGAAAACCGGCAAATACAGCATCCTTACAGACATCTTAGGTGACGAAGACCACTTAGGTGATATGGACTTCAAAGTAGTAGGTACTTCAAAAGGTATCACTGCTTGTCAGATGGACATCAAAATCAATGGTTTGAAATGGGAAATGCTGGAACAGGCTTTAGAACAAGCCAGAAAAGGCAGAGCTCATATCTTAAACGAAATGAACAAAACCATTGCTGAACCTAACAGCGATTACAAAGCGCATACACCACGTATCGAACGCATCATGATTGAGAAAGACCAGATTGGTGCCGTAATCGGACCAGGTGGTAAAGTGATTCAAGGTATCCAAAAAGAAACCGGAACCACCATCTCTATCACTGAAGTTGAAAACCAAGGTATCGTTGAGATCCTTTCTGAAAATGCCGAAAGTATGAACCATGCTAAACGCATCATCAAAGGCATCGTTGCAGTTCCTGAAGTTGGTGAAGTATACGAAGGTAAAGTGAAAAGCATCGTAGAATTTGGTGCTTTCGTTGAAATCCTCCCAGGTAAAGATGGCTTGCTGCACATCAGCGAAATCGACTGGAAGCGCATCAACAAAATGGATGGTATCTTCAAAGAAGGCGATACTGTTCAAGTGAAATTAATTGAAGTGGACAAAAAGACCGGCAAACTGAGACTTTCTAGAAAAGCCTTATTGCCTAAGCCTCCGGCTGAAGAGTCTAAACCACAACAACAGAACTAATCCTTCTGCTCATATTAAAAACCCGGTCATCAAAACACCGGGTTTTTTTTATTTAAAAAGAAACAAGCACTATTCAACCAAAATAATAGCAGATTTGATAATTCCGCTGAATAATTTCCTAATAAAGCTTTAATTTGTACCTGATTTTGAAGAAAGCAATCATATTTTCGGCGCCTTCGGGCAGTGGCAAGACAACAGTGGTGAATCACCTCCTGTCTATCATGCCTGAACTGGGTTTTTCAGTATCTGCCACCACCAGAAAACCAAGAGAAAATGAAATGAATGGCAGGGAATACTATTTCCTCGACCCGGAAGATTTCAGACAAAAACTGGCCAATGACGAATTTCTCGAATCAGAAGAAGTTTACAACGGCATCTTCTACGGCACTTTACATTCAGAGGTAGAGCGCCTTTGGTCGCTGGGCAAAACCGTGATCTTTGATGTGGATGTAGCTGGTGGCTTGCGTATCAAGAAGAAATTTGGAGACAATGCTCTGGCCATTTTCCTCCGTCCGCCTTCCATCGATATTTTAATGGACCGCTTGCGCAAACGAAGCACAGAAGTGGAACACCAACTGCAAATGCGCATCGATAAAGCGCATTACGAATTACAATTCGAAAACCAATACGACCTGGTCTTGATCAACGACAAGCTGGAAGACACACTTGCCAAAGCCGAAGTCATCGTCAGAAATTTTATCAAATCGTAAACATGCACATTGCACTGTTCTTTGGATCATTCAATCCCATTCACATTGGTCATCTCAGCATTGCTCAGTATGTGCTCAACGAATGTGGCGTTGATGAAGTGCACTTTGTATTGTCCCCTCAAAATCCGTTTAAAACAAACACCGAATTGTGGTCGACCGCAAAGCGCTGGGACCTCCTCACACAATCCATTGCTGACAATCCGCGTTTTAAAGCCTCTGACATCGAATTACACTTACCGACACCCTCCTATACTTCTCAAACCTTAAAACACCTTGAGTCGCAAAACACCGGGCATCAATACAGCATCCTGATGGGCAGTGATACCTATGCCGGTTTATCCAATTGGAAATCGCCAGATCATATTCGCTCTTACCCATTGTTGGTTTACCCAAGACAAACGCATGATAGCTTGTCCATAGCGGCATCTGATCAGGTAAAAGTATTGGACAGTCCCCTACTCGGCATCTCTGCCACCATGATTCGCCAACTCTTGCGCGAACAGAAATCGGTGCGCTACCTGGTAAAGGATGAAATACTGGATAAGTTATAGTCGTCCACATATAGAAAAAATCGTTTTTTATTATCTGCAAGATTACTTTAAGTTTGCAGTATGTCATTAGGATTTGAAATCAAGACTGTTGCTCAGTATGCATCAGAAGGCAAAGTGCCGGAAGTTTTGTTTTATGTAGGATGTGCAGGAAGTTTCGACGAGCGCGCCCAGAAGATCACGAAAGCATTTGCTAAAATCTTGCACCATTGTCAAATCGACTTTGCCATTTTAGGTAATGAAGAAGGTTGTACCGGCGATCCGGCCAAGCGCGCTGGCAACGAGTTCTTATTCCAAATGCAGGCCATGAACAACATTGCTGTGCTGAATGGTTATGGCATTAAGAACATTGTCACCACTTGTCCGCATTGCTACAATACCCTTAAAAACGAATACCCATCACTGGGAGGTAACTACTCGGTAATCCACCATACTCAGTTCTTACAGAACTTAATCAACGAAGGCAAACTAAAGTTTGAAGGCGGCGCCTTTAAAGGCAAAAAAATTACTTACCACGACAGCTGCTATCTGGGCAGAGCGAATGGTGAGTACATAGCGCCTCGTGCCATACTAGAAACATTAGATGCCGAGTTGGTAGAGATGAAACGTTGCAAATCCAATGGTTTTTGCTGCGGTGCCGGCGGTGCACAGATGTTTAAAGAGGCCGAAAAAGGCAACAAAGAAGTGAACATCGAGCGCGCTGAAGAAGCTGTTGCCACAGGGGCCAACATCGTTGCGGCCAATTGCCCTTTCTGCATGACCATGTTAAGAGACGGTGTTAAACACCAAAACAAAGAAGAGCAGGTTCAGGTATTGGATTTGGCTGAATTGGTTGCCCAGGCGAAGGATCTGTGAGCGAGGCAGAGGAATAAGGAACTAGGAATAAGGATTTAGGGGGCTGGCGCATAGATGCAGGTCCTATGTATGGGGAATTATGGAGCCAATAGATCCCTTTTACCGAGACTTTGCCGAGCTCAGTGAAACTAATTCAATGTCGCAAAAGCATCCAAGAAAACTATAATTATTTATCCTATTATTCCTAGTCTCTGCTTCGCAGCATACTTGGAGAAAGATATTTAGACCGGCTGCTATAAAGATGTTTTTATTGATTCACGAGATACATGGAATCAATAAATCCCATTAACCAAAGCTTTGCGAGCTGAGTGAAACTAATCAAATGTCCTAAAACCATCCAAGAATAGTAAAAAAAATCTAATCCTATTAATCCCAGTCCCTGCCTCGCAGCATTTTGGCATTTATTCCATGAAGCTACGAATATGACTTTCTTCTACTCGTGCGTCAGCCCCCCTAAATCCTAGTTCCTATTTCCTAGCCCCTCTACGAATAACCATTAACCAATAACTATTTATCAATACTTTTATTTCTATGAAAAAATGAATTACTTTGTAAAAAATAACTATGAAAAACACTTTACTGGCAATCTTATTGACCACAATTACTTCTGTATTCGGACAGACAGAATCAGACATTAAGTCATCTGTCATCAAACAAATTGAATCTTACGCCCATTATTCTATAAAGATGGAAGAGTGGTTTAAATTTCAATCAAAGAACGACACATTCTATCGATTAGTAGAAACGGAAGTCTCCAGTATATTATCTCAGCCAGCCTATACACGCTCAACTATAATTGATCAATTCGACACTGCATATCAAGTTGCAACCGGTATAGCATACACATCCTTGAGTCGTAAAAACAATACTTACACCTATTTTGAAAAAAAGAAAGAGAAAAACATTCTCTATCAAGAGTACATGAAAAGGGTTTTATATCTGCCCTTGAATTATCAGAGTAGTTTTATAAAAGCTTTCCGTTTATTGCCTGACACCAATAAGAATTTTTACATCCTACGTCATCAGGAAAAGTTTGGTTCTCTTCAAGACTCTACTACATTTATTAAACTACTATACATTAACAAATCAGATTACATGCCAATGATTTTAGAGGATTGGGCCTATTTTGAAGATGGCGTTCAATACACTAAACAAAAACTATTATACGTAGAGAAATGGGATAAAAAAGATCGCTTTAAATTCATTAACAGTCTTGATAGCAGCAGTAACGCTTACCGAACTCATCTTAATGGTGATTCCCTTCTAAAAATTCATTATTTAAAATACAAGACACACCAATTAGGTGATACAATGAAAGCTATTTCTGGCCGAGTAAGTTTAAGTCAGGACAGCATCAATTTATTCAGCAATGGCGACTCGATTTTGGTAATTGATTTTTCTTATACCAATTGCGGTCCCTGTATTAACGGAATTCCATCCCTAAACAACTTACATCAGCATTATGACAGCTTAGGCGTTGGCATATTTTGGGTCGACCCATATTCGCAAGATTGGCCAAGAATTAAAAAATTTACCAATTATTACAAAGTAAAATTTCCCATCATTGAGGTGAACTATGATTACATATACGACTATGACATCAGAGGATTTCCAAGGTTATTTGTTATAAAAAATGGCAAATTATTATACTACCACTCTGGCTATAGCGCCAGCATAGAAAAAGATGTAAGTAAAGTTCTAGACAAGGCTTTAGGTAGATAGGATTTTTGTTAATTCATTCGGAGAAATCTGCGACACCTCCCGGAGGGAACAATCGTGCGCCAGCCCCCTAAATCCTTATTTCTAGTTCCTATCTCCTCTAAGAATAACCAATAACTAGTAACCAATAACCCCTATTGGTTATCTCTCCACTCGTAGACCCACTGACTTTGGATCATTTCGAGGTGACCCTCATTGCATTCTTCGCGAGTGCCTTTGAAATTCGGGATTTCTAAAACCCACTCCAGCAACTCAGTGAAACGGATGCGGTATATTTTGGATTCGCCGAACTCATCGCCGAATCTTTCGTACAAAGCCATGGCAATGTCTTCGTAGTCTTTCCAATGTATTGGTAATTGAAATGTCATGATAATATTATTAGTGGCCGATAATGCCTGATTGATCCGGAATGGTAACCACTAAGTCTACGTCATCCTCCAGTACACACTGACAAGCTAAACGCGAATTGAACTTAGGATTACGAGCTCTGTCAACAAAGTCTTCTTCTTTTTCTGACATCTCACTCAGATGATCTCCCCCCTGTTCTACATAAATGTGACAAGTACTGCAGGCACATACTGCCCCGCAATTGTGGTGCAATGACACATCGCTATCCAGAGCAACATCCAGTATCATCTCGCCCACTGACATGTCGACAGTGATTGGCGATTTATCTTTTTCTTCAAAATTGAAGGTAATTTTAGGCATAATCGAGGGGGCAAATTTAGCCATTTCTATCGGAGTTTCCGATTGGCTATAAGTTTTATAAATAAAAATATAACAAACACCAATACGCCCAGTAGAAATGGAAAGATGCTGTACGGTTTATATGGCAATTCGTAGAACTCCGCTACCATCCAGTTGGCATTGGCTACAATCCATAAAGCAATTGACAAATTGGGTAGAAAATGGTCTTGTTCTTTTCGGGTAATCCAGGCCACCCAAATGGCTACAAGTACCGTAGGAATAGCGATGATAACTCCCGCTGTACGGTATTCCATCAGCCAGCAGATATCCTTTATCAGCCATAAAGGAATGTGTATGGTTTCGAAAAAGTAGCGCGACTTCAATAAATCGGCTGCTTTCATTACTTGGCGTATAAAGCTGCTCTGCGTTCGGTGATAGAATCGTCTTCCAGATACTCATCGTAGGTACAGTGTTTATCAACCATACCATTCGGACCGATTTCGATGACTCTGTTGGCTACAGTATTCATAAACTCATGGTCATGCGAATAGAACAATAATGTTCCTTTATAGTCGATGAAACTGTTGTTCAGCGATTGAATACTCTCCAAATCCAAGTGGTTGGTAGGCTCGTCTGCAATCATCACATTCGGACTCTCCAACATGGTTTTACTCATCATACATCTCACTTTCTCGCCACCACTCAATACCTTGGCTTTCTTTAAACTCTCTTCACCACTGAATAACATTTTACCCAGGAAACCTCTGATAAAGGTTTCATCTTTCTCTTTGGAAAACTGTCTTAGCCAGTCGACCAAACTTAAATCCACACCTTCAAAGAAAGCAGAGTTATCATTCGGAATATAAGACGACTTAATGGTAACACCCCACTCGGCAGTACCGCTGGCGGGTTTGTCGTTGCCATAAATACAATCAAAGAATTTGGTAATCGCCAATGGGTTCTTAGATAAGAACACAATTTTATCGCCTTTATTAACGGTGAAACTTAAATTCTTGAACAAGAATGTTCCCTCTAACTGATAGCTGTAATTGTCTACCGATAAGATTTGATCACCGGCTTCACGCTCCTGAATAAAGAAGATGCCAGGGTATTTTCTGGTAGATGGCTTGATCTCTTCGATGTTCAGTTTATCAATCATCTTACGTCTGCTGGTAGCCTGTTTACTTTTGGCCACGTTAGCACTGAAACGTTGAATGAAATCCATGAGCTCTTTCTTCTTCTCTTCCGCTTTCTTGTTTTGATCAGAACGCTGTTTCAAAGCTAACTGACTACTCTGGTACCAGAAGGTATAGTTACCAGAATAAATTTGAAGCTTATTGAAATCGATATCCGCCACATGCGTACAAACCGCATCCAAGAAGTGTCTATCGTGCGATACCACCAATACGGTATTCTCGAAATTGGCAAGGAAGTTTTCTAACCACGAAATGGTTTCAACATCCAAGTCATTCGTCGGCTCATCGAGCAACAGAATATCCGGATTACCAAACAAGGCTTGCGCCAATAACACACGCACTTTTTGGTTGTTATTTAATTCGTGCACCGTTTTGAAGTGCAACTCTTCTGTAATTCCCAAACCACTCAACATGTTAGCGGCATCACTCTCGGCATTCCAACCTTCCATCTCTGCAAACTTCTCTTCCAACTCACTGGCTCTAATACCATCCTCATCGGTGAAATCTTCTTTCGCATAAATAGCTTCCTTTTCTTTGATGATGGCGTACAAATCTTTATTACCCATGATAACAGTTTCCAGAACCTGAAAAGCATCAAATTCAAAGTGGTTCTGTTTCAGAACACTCATACGTTTGCCTTTCTCAATGTCAACATGACCGGTGGTTGGTTCGATCTCACCTGATAAAATTTTCAGGAATGTAGATTTACCTGCACCGTTGGCACCGATAACACCGTAGCAGTTGCCCGGAACAAATTTGACGTTTACCTCGTCAAACAATACCCTTTTCCCATATCTGAGGGAAACATTTGAAACACTAATCATACTAATTTTTTGGGGCTGCAAAGATAGTGATTTTTAAAGGCTTTAACAAATCCATTAGCACTATTTTCACTTCGAATATCACAATCACAAATTGCTGAATATCTTTTACTTAAGCAAATCCAATACGCAACAATATAATCCATGCTTCAAGTCCGTAAAGCATAGACTATCAATATTTTAAAAATTATCCGCTATAGTAAATATAATTTTAGATTTTGGTCAATTTGACCTACTATTGCAATAGATAAAATTTTAAATAATGAAAAAATTAGTACTCTTTGCCTGTTTGTTACTCGGTGCTTCTTTTGCAAAAGCACAATCAGACAGCTCCTCCATGAATGAACTCACCGAGTTGTTTAGAAACGACAGCATTCTCAGATCGTTTAATTACCAAACAGGAAAGGTCGTTATCGGCGACAACCTGGCCACCATCAATGTTCCTCCAGGTTGTTTGTACCTCGACCCAACGCAATCTAAATACATGATGGAGAGTATTTTTGGCAATCCACCTTCTCCTGCTTCATTAGGGATGTTGTTATCAGACACACCAAGCATGATTACAGGTGCCCGTTGGATCATCGATTTCAATTACAACAGCGATGGCCATGTTAAAGACGACGATGCTGCAGACATCAACTATGACGATCTTTTAAAACAATTAATAGAGGAAACAGATGCCGCCAGCAAAGAGCGCGTTGCTCAAGGCTACGAATCAGTAAAAATGATTGGATGGGCACAGGCACCTTTCTACGATAGCAAAAACAAAAAACTGCATTGGGCCAAAGAACTCGCCTTTGGTAAAGACGAGAACCACACGCTCAACTACAATATCCGTGTCCTTGGTAGACAAGGTTTTCTGGAGATGAATATCATCACTGGGATGGACCAACTGAACGAAGTTAAAAAAGACATCAATACCATTTTAGCTTCAACAGATTTCAATGAGGGTCAGCGTTACGCCGATTTCAACGAGGACACTGACAAGCTGGCTGAGTATGGTATTGGCGGATTGATTGTTGGCGGTGTTTTAGCTAAAACTGGTATCCTGGCTAAGATTGGTATCTTCCTTTTAAAAATCATTAAGCCTTTGATTGTTGGCATTATCGCTTTGTTTGGCTTTATCGGAAAACGTCTTTTCGGTAGAAAGAAAGAAGAAGAAGCATTCAATACGGTTGAGCAAGACAACAATACGCCTGAAGAACCTAAGTCAGAAGAATAATCTTTACAAACACACATTTGGAAGTCGCGCTCAATGTTATTGAACGCGACTTTTTTTGTGACCTACATCATTTTAACACATACTGAAAACCAATACTTTTGCAACTCGAAAACCCCAAATAGTTCACACTTAATGAAAACACCAGTTTATAAAGACGCTGCGGCGGCAGTCAGTATCATTAAAAGTGGCATGCGCCTGTTTGTTCAGGGCAGTGCCGCCACGCCTTTAACTTTATTAAATGCCTTGTACAATCGTAGAGCTGACTTGAAAAACGTAGAAATTACGAGCTTAAGTACCTACGGTGGTGATATTTTTGCCAAGCCTGATTTTGGCGAGCACTTCTACCTGAATTCATTGTTTGTATCCTCCAATGTCAGAGATATTGTCAATACAGAAGCCGGCGATTACATACCGGTTTTCTTAAGCGAAATTCCAAGTTTATTCGACCGCAATCTATTGCCTATTGATGTGGCTTTGATCAATGTTTCGCCGCCCGACAAACACGGCTACTGCTCACTGGGCACCTCTGTAGATATTGTGAGAGCGGCTGTTCGCAACGCCAAGCACGTCATTGCGCAGGTAAATACCCGCATGCCACGCACCCATGGTGATGGCATTTTACACATGAGTGCATTCGATACCTTAGTCAACGTAGTTGACGAATTAACAGAAGTCTCTTACGCACACAAAATCACCGAAGAAGCCATGGCTATTGGTCGCTATTGCGCCGAGTTAATCGACGACCGTTCGACACTTCAAATGGGCATTGGCCATATACCTGACGCAGTTTTGGCTTGCCTGAGCAATCACAAAGACTTGGGTATACATACCGAAATGTTTTCGGATGGTGTTTTACCATTGATAGACAAGGGTATTATCACCAACGCTTACAAGAAAAACCACAGAGGGAAAATTATCACCAGCTTTGTGGTGGGCACACGCAAGTTATACGACTATGTTGACGACAATGCCATGGTTGGCTTTCTGGACATCGACTATGTCAACGACACCAAAGTGATTCGACAAAATCCTAAAGCGGTTTCTATCAATTCTGCCATAGAGATCGATATCACCGGTCAGGTTTGCTCCGACTCGATAGGCACTTACCAATTTTCTGGCGTAGGCGGTCAGATCGACTTCATGCGCGGCGCTTCATTATCACCAGGCGGCAAACCGGTGATAGCGATAGAAAGCAGAACCGGCAAAGGAAAATCCAAGATCGTACCAACCTTAAAAACCGGCGCCGGTGTTGTAACAACCCGAGCACACATGCACTATGTCGTCACAGAATATGGCATGGCCGATTTATTTGGCAAAAACTTATCACAGCGCGCCTGCCTACTCAGAGATATCGCTCACCCCGACGACAGAGAAGCCTTGGACCGAGCCATTTTCGAACGCTTCGGAAAAACCAGATAATAAAAACGTGCTTTGCATTGACCTGCAAGGTCAGACCAGGTGCGCACTCAGAGGACCATGTAGGTCGTGATGAAAAAACCAACTACTCCCAACTCTTAATCGCCAGTCGTTTCATCTCTTCAACTTCTATCGACAGAAAATCGTACTCTTCCACAACTTTGCCTTTGAGGTAATAGGTACCGGGACCGCTAAATGGGTATGCTTTGGCGGAAGACGGGAAATGAACCGTATCCAGCCATAAGCCTTCGCGATCTATGAAAGTACCGAAATACATGCGCTCGCCTTTTACTGTTCGCACATATTTTACTGAGATCATATAACCTGCGGTTTCTATCACTTTATTTTTATACAATTTTAAATCTGCAGCCTTTACCAAATCCGGCAAGGGATCTTTCAACAAGTCGAACGGCGAGCACAAAGAAAAACCCAACAATTCAATATCGTCATACGCATCGTCTAAATCAGAATTTTGCAGCTCCGGCAATTGCCATGGTCTGAGTTCGCGCTGAAACAATTCTCTGCCTGTTGTTTTAGGCTGAACGGCATTCAACATGGCATGTACTTCCCACAACAACTTCTTTTTGTCTTTTCCGGTAAAGGCAAAAGCACCTATCCGAATCAGAATGCGCATTTGCTCTAGTCCAACGCTTAATCGGTTCACAAAATCATTAAGACTCTTAAACGAACCTTGATTGGTTCTTTCGTGAAGAATCTTTAGAATAACATCCTCTTCCAACCCCGCTACCATGGCCAGTCCTAGCCAAACATCCTTCCCTTTTATCACACACAGTGCACTACTATTATTGACGCATGGTCGGTGAATCACAGCACCATGCATACGCGCTTCGTGGATGTATAATTCCTTGCGGTAAAACCCACCTCCGTTGTTTAAAGTCGCCACCATATACTCCAGAGGATAATAGGCTTTCAGGTACAAGGCCTGATAGCTTTCGACAGCATAACTGGCCGAATGCCCTTTGGAAAAAGCGTAGTTGGCAAAGCTTTCAATCTGCAACCAGATATCTCGAATCACTTTTTCAGCATACCCTTTCTTTCTGCAATTGTTAAAAAAATTTTGTTGCACTTTATCAAACTCATTTCTTTGTTTGAATTTCCATGACATCCCTCTGCGCAAATAATCGGATTCTGCCAAAGTCAATCCCGCAAAATAATGCGCCACTTTTATCACATCTTCCTGGTATACCATCACCCCATACGTTTCTTCCAAAAGATCATACAAAGCCGGTAGTTCTTTTCTCGCCTTTTCGCGCAACTCAGGATGTCGGTAACGAATAATGTATTCGCGCATCATACCACTTTTGGCAACACCGGGACGGATGATAGAACTGGCAGCTACCAATCGCAAATAATCATCTGCTCTTAACTTAGATAACAACATACGCATGGCAGGCGATTCGACATAAAAACAACCAATGGTTTTGCCTTGTTTTAATAGCGTTTTAATCGAAGTATCGGTCTTAAATTTTGGGATATCATGTATGTCGATATCGACACCCTGATTCTCTTTAACAATGGAGATGGAATCCTTAATTTTTCCGAGTCCCCGTTGACTCAAAATATCAAACTTATACAAGCCAATATCCTCCGCCTCCAGCATGCTGTACTGTGTGGTTGGAAACCCTTTTGGAGGCATATTGGTAGCCGAATACGACCATATAGGCGCTTCTGAAATAATGATGCCACTGGCGTGTATGCTTAAGTGACTGGGAAAACCTTGAATCAGCTTAGCATACTTCAATACCAGTCGGCCCATTTCATCTGCCGCAGCCATGGCATCGCCTTTCTGTAGCCGATCTATATCTCCGGGCGGCAAACCAAAAACTTTACCGAGTTCGCGTATCACCGCATCATGTTGAAAGGTATTATAAGCACCAAGTAAAGCAGTTCGTTGATAGCCAAATCTATCAAATATATACTTGGTAACATCATCGCGGTCTAGCCACGAAAAATCCATATCAAAATCAGGTGCATTGTTTCTGTAAAGATTGATAAACCGCTCGAAATACAAATCGAGTTCTATCGGATCCACATCCGTTATCCTGAGCAGATACGCCAAAATACTATTGGCACCACTACCTCTCCCTACGTAATAGTAATTCTTATGTCGGGCATAGTTCACAATATCCCAGTTGATCAAAAAATATGAAGCAAAATTCAACTGAGTAATCACTTCTAATTCCTTTTCTATACGCTGCAATACTTCCTGCCCCGGATTGGTATATCGGTAATGCAAATTCTCGTAACACAATTTCCTGAGCAATTCTGCATCTTCCGACTGCGATCCAGTATAATGTTTTAAATTTTTATTGGCCAGTTTACCATATTCAAAATGGATGTGCGAGCCATTCAAAATTCTTTGTGTGTTAAAAACAATTTGAGGATATTCTCTAAAAGCTTTCAGCAGTTCTTCTTTGGGCAACAACACCTCATCCCCTTTGGCCTGATTGGTAGCCGGCAATCTGCTCAGCAATACATTCGTATCGATGGCTCTTAGCAAACGGTGCATGTTGTACTGTTGTTTGCCTGCAAAACTGACTGTATGCTGCACCACCATTTTATTGCTCAAATGCCGGTAGGGCGACAGCGGTAAAAACACCAATTCTTTTAAAGTGACCCCAATAAACTCATGTTCTTTGAGGGCCCATCCTTTATAGCGATTTAATGGATAGACAACATAGGCATTATTAAAAGACGGAGCTTGTTCTTCAAAAGGCAAGCCGGCATGCAAGTGCTCAGACAGATGCGTATTCAATTCCAGAAAACCTTGATTGTTCATAGCAATGCCCACGTATTGTTGTTCAACCCCATTTCTAAAATCAATCCCCAAAACTGGATGTATACCGGCTTCTTTGGCCTTGCGCACCATATCCAAACAAGCGGAGGTATTATTGATATCACTCAAGACAAAAGCATCGTAACCTTTCTGTTTGATGTCGGCCAGCAATTGCTCCTGACTGTAGGTGCCGTAACACCAGCTGTAATAGGTATGACAATTGAGCAGCATTACTTTTGTTTACCTTTAAAAGGATTGAAATCGTGCAGATGTTCGTTCATGCCAACAGCACGGTGAATGGCATCTTTACCGAAGCGTTTTCTGATTTTATCCATCGCTTCGTATAACTGAATTTGCTCTATGGTTTCTTCGAACAGGCTGTATTGGTGACCGCCCTGAACCAGGTGACTAAAGCGAATACCAATCAGGCGAATCAGCATCCGTTTCTGATAGAGTTTTTCGAACAGCTCACTTACTTTTTGAATTAGGATATGATCGAGCGACGTATAAGGGATTCGCGCCTGCATGGTATAGGTATTGAAATCAGAATAGCGAATTTTAACCGTCACACAAGCTGTAAGTTTATTTTCACTGCGCAATTGAAAGGTCAGTTTTTCTGTCATGGCTACCAACAAACCCTTTAGCGCTTTGACATCGATGGTATCTTTTTCGAACGTGCGTTCAGTAGAAATAGATTTTCTCTCAGAGTAAGGCACTACTGGCGTGTTATCAATTCCATTGGCTTTCTTCCAGATTACAGTACCATTTTCTCCAAGCACTTGTTGTAGCAGCTCACGCGGCATCTCTTGTAAAGTATAAATTTTAGAGACCCCCATTCCTCTGAGCAGTTGATAAGTTTTATCGCCCACCATCGGAATTTTCTTAATGGATAGCGGCGCCAGAAAACCTTTTTCAGTACCAAAATCGATGTGTTTCTGACCATTGGGCTTGGCCTCACCGGTGCCCACTTTAGAAACCGTTTTATTGGCCGACAGAGCAAATGAAATGGGCAGATTGGTTTCGCGAATAATTTTCTGCCTCAACTCCGTTGCCAGCTTATAGGTACCAAAAAAACGATCCATACCCGTCATATCGATATAAAACTCATCTATAGACGACTTCTCATAAAGCGGCACCGATTCGTGAATAATTTCGGTAACGATGTCAGAATACTTACTGTACTGAGCATGATCGCCGCGCAGGATAACCGCCTCCGGACAGAGTTGACGCGCCATACGCATTGGCATAGCGGAGTGTACACCATAAGCACGTGCTTCATAACTGCAGGCCGCTACCACACCACGATCGCTACCCCCTCCCACCAAGACAGGCTTACCACACAATTCAGGATGCACCAAACGCTCTACTGATACAAAAAATGTATCCAAATCGATATGTACCACCTGCCGTTCCATTTTATTTAAAAGGCAATAGCGTGTCCACGACCAAAGCCTTAAATTTTGTATATAGTATTAATTTGAAAAGAAACCCGTTCCGGTAAGATGTTAAAGCACTCAACAACTTCCGGAACAAGTTTACTATTGGATATAAAGTAAAAATTGATCAGCTCCTAATCTGAATCAAATTCACTTTAACAAAAAAACCGTTTGCAAATTACTATTTTATTTAGTACGTTTGTGCTAAATATTTTAGTATGAGTAAAATTTCGAAAAACATCCGTCATCTCAGACAGTTAAAGGGCTGGTCACAAGAAAATCTGGCAGAAAAACTCGATATCACAAGAGCCAGAATTGGGTCATACGAGGAAGAAAGATGCGATCCACCGATAGAAACGCTCATAAAAATATCCAAATTATTCCATATTGCCATAGACGCTTTGGTGAAATGTGATTTAAGAAAATTCAACCTCGATTCCATGATAAAAGTTGGAGAAAACAGATTGTTATTTCCTATCATCATCGACAAAGACAACAACGACAAAATAGAAGTAATCACCATGAAAGCATCTGCCGGATATTTAAACGGCTATGCCGATCCTGAATACTTTGAAAAACTGCCATTGATGAACCTTCCTTTTCGCATCATAGGCAAACACAGAGCTTTTCCTATTAAAGGCGATTCAATGCCACCATTAAGAGATGGTTGTTTTGTAGTTGGTAAATTCATAGAGTCTTTAAAAGACATTCAAAACGGTCACACTTATGTATTGTTAACGCGCGAAGATGGTGTTGTTTACAAAAGGGTGTACAACAAAGGCAATATCTTTGAATTGCACTCAGACAACAAACATTATTCGCCTTATACCGTTAAGGCTTCTGACATCCTGGAAGTATGGGAGTTTGTATGCACCCTAAACATCTCTGATAAACCATCAGAAGAATTGAACCTGGACAGCATCATTCACATGCTCAACAGCATGCGTGTAGAGATGGAAAAGAAATAGATCAGAAACTATACTTCAACCAGATATTAGAAGGAAAGGCATAGGTTCTAAAATCGCGTTCGGTAGTGGATATTGAATTCATGGCAGGCGTCAGACTGAAGTACCTTTCATTTTCAATTGTTTCTGATGAATAATATAAAGCTGTTTCCAATTCCATACTTATACGTCTGCTAAATTGATAATTGACTCTCAAAAAGAGGTTCTCCCCCTTTTCTGTTTGCGTCACTTTAGAACCTACTGTTTCAAACTGAGACACCACCTCTGACTGCGTTTTAATGGTATTGATAAAATAACCAACGCCAACGAAAGCCGACCATTTATTGGCTTTATAAAAGCGGTATGCGTAATTGGGTGCCAAACTTAAGAATTGTTTTTCATTCACACGAGGTGTGTTATTGATCTTATCTGTATTTTTCGAATAACCGGCATCGATTCCAAAACCAATGCGATGTTTTCTATAACTGATTTGAAACTCTAACTGGTTATGCGAATACATAAAATTATTGACACTATCTTTTGCCGACAAAGCATTGAGAACAGGTTTAGCAGACATTAAGATATGGAATCTCAAACCACTGCTATCTCTCGCTGTTTCTGCCTGAGCAAAAAAAGAGCCTGCTGTCATGAATACAAACAGCAGGCAATATATTTTCTTCATCAATTAGTTAATAAATGGAGAGGCGTATTTGGGATTTGAGATCAAATCTTTATCGGTCATGGTATTTAAGAAAGCGATTAAATCGGCTTTCTCTTCAGCGGTAAACTCTAAGCGTTTTGGCTCTTGTTTATTATCGCGCAATTGGAACGACAAGTTTTTGTTGTTCTCTATATTATGACTGTAATGTTCGAGCACTTCATCTAAGGTTTTAAAGCGACCATCGTGCATGTATGGTGCAGTTAATGCGATATTTTTCAAACGCGGAATTTTGTACAAACCATTAATGCCTGGATCATTGTCTACCATATCCAAACCGATATTGGCAAACTTAGTGCTGCCATAAGAAGAACTAAAGCCCGAAGAGATCTGGTGGCAAGAGCCGCAATTGTTATCAGTGAATATTTTTTTACCTCTTAATTCTTGCTCTGTGAAGTTAGAAAAACCTTTATACATCCCTTCATCGAACTTAGAGTTTTGGCTGACCAAAGAGAACAAGAACTGGCCCATGCTTTCGCGCATTCTTTGCTCGGTGATATCATCCGTGCCATAGGCCTTCTGGAACAACTCTGCGTAGTATGGCAATTTGCTAATTTTTTGGGTAATCAAATCCAAACGATCAAAACCCATCTCAATATGGTTAGCAATCGGCGCAAACACCATCGATTCAATTTTAGTTTCTCTGGCATCCCAGAAGTAACCGATCGAACGCTCATCAATCAAATTGCTAATTCCCATTGAATTTCTAACTGTTGGCTTCTCTTCAAAACCTTTGCTGAAAGCCACGACATCAGAGAATGCATTTTTCTGATTGTGACAAGATGCGCAAGCAACGGTATTGTTTAAAGACAATGCTTTGTCATAAAAGAGCACACGACCAAGAGTAGCTTTATCATTGTTAATAATGGTCATGTCTTCATAGTAGTTGTTCAGCTTACCAATGGTAGTGCTTACTTTACTATACTCATAAGGTTGATCCGGCAGGTAAAGTTTTACATTGGCAGGATCCGGAGCAGTGGCGCTTTTTTGGCAGTTGTAGTTGATGATAACGGCCGTGGTAGCCAGACTTAGAAGCAATAGTTTTTTCATAAGTTGCGTTTGTTTAGGGAGAAATTTCTTTGATTTAAAAACGAATGTAATAGTAAATTATTAAATTCCAATACTTTTTTTTTAATATAGACGTAATTATGACAGAAAATGTGTCATGGGGATGGATTTTTTTTTAAAAAAAAGGAGAACCGCAGGTCCGACGCTTATCCGTTGGTCATCCCAGCCTTGTTCCCACATAAGCTCTCATTCTCATTCTCGCTCTCATGTCGGCGTCGCTGCCACCGAGCTACCCAATAAATAGATTCTTCTCCTGCTAAAGATTGTTCAGCGTCGCTACCGCACCCCAGTAACCGAGGCTTTGCCGAG
>JACCDH010986649.1_pt1 | contig 19658 bp, 16 predicted proteins | sample 7442481 | NCBI WGS metagenome assembly JACCDH01 (sample SAMN15323433, study PRJNA562643) | freshwater metagenome | isolation source: river surface water | place: USA:Blue River Watershed | collected 2017-08-15 | reverse complement strand
TACTCATGGTAACACGTTCTTCTTGGATTTTTAACATCATTTGATCGTTTTTGATGTAGCCTCCTTTTTTTACTTCTTGTTTCATAGAAAATGGTAGTGGGTTAGTATTAGTAGTTAGTCGTTCTAAATTTTTTACAATCACTTCATCATCAATACAGTAAATGAAATAATCGTTTTCGTTTTGGTTTTCAAGAATTCTGAATTTGCTTTTAACATAGCGCTCAAATTCATAATTGTATCTATCTAAATGATCTTCTGTTATGTTTAATAAAATAGCGATATCTGGTTTAAAGTGAATGATATCATCCAATTGGAAAGAACTCACCTCTATCACATACAATGCTTTAGGATTAACTGCAATTTGTCTAGCAAAAGAATAACCAATATTTCCAACCATGGCAACATCCTGTTCTGCTACTTGGCAAATATGGAACAACAAAGAAGTCGTTGTGGTCTTGCCATTACTTCCTGTGATAGCTGCTATCTTCGCATTGCCTTTGTATCGATACCCAAATTCAATTTCACTTACTACAGGAATACCTTTGTCTCGGATAGCTTTCACCATTGCTGCTTTGTCAGGAATACCCGGACTTTTCATTACTTCGTCAGCAGCCAATATCCTTTCTACACTATGGGAACCTGATTCAAATTCAATTTGGTGCTGTTCTAGTTCCTTTTGGAAATGAGGCTGGATAGCACTTGCATCAGATACAAATACATCATACCCTTTTTGCTTTGCCAACAGTGCTGTTCCCACACCGCTTTCTCCCGCCCCTAATATGACTAATTTCTTTGCCAAGGTTTAACGTGTTTTTAGAGTTAGGATAGAAGCTACGACTAGCAAAATAGTGATGATCCAAAAACGAACTGCAATTTTACTTTCATGAAATCCTTTCTTTTGATAATGATGATGTAAAGGACTCATTAAGAAAATACGACGTCCTTCTCCGTATTTCTTTTTGGTATACTTAAAATAACTTACCTGCAAAATCACACTTAAATTTTCTATTAAGAATACCCCACAGAAAATTGGAATTAATAACTCTTTTCTTACAATAATAGCCAAGGAAGCAATGATACCGCCCAATGCTAAACTTCCGGTATCCCCCATGAAAACCTGTGCTGGATAAGCGTTGTACCATAAAAAGCCAATACAACCACCCACAAAGGCACCTACAAAAATGGATAATTCACCCAAATTGGGTATGTACATTACATTTAAATAATCTGCAAATACATAGTTACCACTTACATATACAAATATGCCCAATGCAGCACCAATAATGGCACTTACTCCGGCCGCCAACCCGTCTAAGCCATCCGTAATATTAGCGCCATTAGAAACAGCGGTGATAATAAAGGTGACCACCAAGATGTATACAATCCAAGTGTACTTTTCTGCTCCCGGACCTATCCAACTAACCAATTTAGAATAATTGAATTCATGGTTTTTAACAAAAGGAATCGTTGTGATAGGTGTTTTTACTTTTACAAATCTTCTTTCTACACCATTGATACTTCTTACAACAATATTGGAATCCTTAGCAATACGCTCTCCTTTTTGCAAACGAGCGGTGGCGGCATAATTGGACACTATTTCTCTTTCCACAGTAACTGAATTGTTAAAATATAAAGTCACTCCAATGATAATACCCAATCCTACTTGACCAATAATTTTAGTGATTCCAGCTAAGCCATCGCTGTTTTGTTTTTTATAAGCCTCTCCTTTACTTTGCGCCTGCTTGCGTGCACGGATTTTAAAATAATCATCTAAAAATCCAATGACACCCAACCATACGGTACATAATATCATTAAACGGATATACACTTTATCCAAATTGGCAAACAATAAAGTAGGAATTAAAACACTTAATAAAATAATTATTCCACCCATAGTTGGCGTTCCCTTCTTTTGTTGTTCTCCAGCCAAGCCTAATTCTCTTACAGTCTCTCCAATTTGTTTTTTCTGCAAAAACAAAATCATTTTTTTACCAAATACCGTTGCAATAAACAAGGACAATAAAATGGCCATTGCAATTCTAGAAGTTAAAAATTGAAACGCACCTAAACCCGGAACGCTAAAATGTTTGTCCAAAAATGAAAGCAATTGGTATAGCATGGGATTATTTTTCTAATTCTTTAAATAAGTTTTCTAATTCTTCCTTATCGTCAAAATGGGATTTAACCCCTTTTACTTCCTGGTATTTTTCATGACCCTTTCCTGCCACTAAAACAATATCCCCTGGTTTTGCAAAACTGATGGCGGCTTTAATGGCTTCTCTTCTGTCTACAATCTTGATGTATTTTCTTTTGGCTGCACTGGTTAACCCTTGCTCCATATCGCTTAAAATGGTATTCGGATCCTCCGAACGCGGGTTGTCGCTTGTTAACAACACCTTCGTGCTTAAGTCACAAGCAACTTGTGCCATAATAGGTCTTTTGGTTTTATCTCTATCTCCACCACAACCCACCACGGTAATCACTTCTCCATCTCCTTTTCTTAATTTTGCAATGGTGTTTAATACATTTTCTAATGCATCTGGCGTATGCGCATAGTCTACTATACCAATAATATTAGTTGGACTAATGATATAATCGAATCTTCCCTCTGCACCCGTAAGTGCACTTAAAGCAATCAAAACTTTTTCGGCTGGTTCACCCAATTGAATGGCAATACCATATACTGCTAAAAAATTATACGCATTAAATGTTCCAATCAATCTGCAATGCACTTCTACATCATTCACCAACATAACCAATCCGGTCAATTGATTTTCTAAAATTTTACCCTTGTAGTTTGCGGGTGCATGCAAGGCATAGGTCAGTTTTTTTGCCTGTGTATTTAATAACATGTTAGCACCATTCTTATCATCCAAATTAGACAATGCAAATGCGCTAGCAGGTAAGTGATCAAAAAACGCCTTTTTTACTTCTAAATAAGCCTCAAAGGTTTGATGATAATCCAAATGATCATGTGTGATATTGGTAAAGGCACCACCTGTAAATTGTAGGCCAGTGATTCTATGTTGGTGAATGGCGTGGCTGCTACACTCCATGAATACATGGGTACAACCTGCTTGTACCATTTGATCCAATAATGCATTTAATTGAACTGCATCTGGAGTCGTATGAGTAGCAGGAATAATCGTATCCCCTATTTGATTTTGCACCGTACTTACCAATCCACATTGATAACCTAAAGTAGAAAACAGCTTAAATAATAGAGTAGCAACGGTTGTTTTTCCATTAGTACCTGTTACACCTACTAATTTCAATTTTGTGGAAGGCGCATTATAAAATTGATGAGCCATGATAGCAACTGCCTCTTGTGCATTCGCAACCACTAAATAAGTAATTCCATCTACAATAGCAGCCGGCAATTGTTCGCAAACAATAACAGTGGCTCCTTTTTCAATTGCAGTTGCAATAAATGCATGGCCATCTGCCTGAACCCCTTTTATAGCAACAAATACAGTATGACTTGTTACTTTTCTGGAGTCAATCTGAATAGAAGCAACTTGCACCTTTGTAGATCCAACGACTTCTCTTAAAGCAACTCCAAATAATATGTTTTGTAAATCCTGCATTAGTTTAATTGGATTTGTATTTGTTGTCCTTTAACAATCATTTGTCCTTGTGCAATACTCTGACCTACCACTTTTCCTTTTCCAGCACATTTAACCAATAACCCCTTTTTCTCACACAACCACAATGCATCCTGTAATTTCATTCCTGTTAAATTGGGCATAGTAGTATCAGAAAGTACTTGTGGCATTGCTTTTATATTCTTTCCCACACCTTGTAATTGTACCCAGTCTTTGCCTGCAGAAGAATCTTTTAATGGTAATGACAGATGCTTACTTATTGTTTGTAAAGAAATTTTAGACATTGCATAATTAAACAACTGACTATCTTTCACTTGGAAACTAGGCACCACTTCCATTTTATTTTGGATATAAGTAGAGTACAATCTATCTGCTATCTCTTTCCATACCGGACCTGCGACTGAAGCACCAAAGTGGTTAGCTGCATGTGGGTGATTCACAATAATTACTGCAATGGTATATTGTGGATTTTCAGCTGGGAAATACCCCACAAAAGAAGATTGGAAAATAGACTCTGCATATCCCTTTGTTCCATTCGCTACTAATGCAGTGCCCGTTTTACCGGCTGCCTTATATAAACTATTCGCAAATAATCTCTTTGCGGTTCCATTGATGCAAACACCTTCTAAAGCTATTTTTAAAGATTTAACAGTATTAGGAGAAGCTATCGCCCATGGATATGATTTGGGACCAATGGATCTGATGGTTTTACCTTCCTCTTTAATCGCATTTACCAAATAAGGTCTCATCATCACCCCATTATTTGCAATAGCATTATAAAGTGCCAGTGTTTGAATTGGGGCAATAGCAACTGCATATCCAAATCCCATCCAAGGAAGTGTAGTAGCTGCCCACACTTTATCACCAGGTCTTGTAATTTGAGGTCTACCCTCTCCCTGCAAGTCAATTCCAGAAGTGGAATCCATTCTTAATTTAGAAAGTTGCTTATAATAGGCAGCTGGATTAGAAACAAAATTATTAACCACCAACTTAGCCATCCCTACATTCGAGCTTTCTTCAAATGCATGTAATACTGTGGTTTCACGAATACCATGTGGCTCGGCATCTTTAACCATTCTTCCTCCATAACTCCAATTCCCACCTTCTAAATTTATTTTTGAATCTAAAGTTACCCCTTGCTCCAAAGCTGCTAACAAGGTAACCAACTTAAAAGTGGATCCAGGTTCAGTTACACGAGTGGCGTAATTTAAATTTTCAGAATACACCCCTTCTCCCATCTTACCTAAGTTAGCTATCGCTTTGATCTTACCTGTCTTTACTTCCATAACCATCGCAACTCCAGTTTGTGCTGCATTGGATATCATCATCTTCTTCAATGCATTTTCAGTTACTTCCTGAATAAATACATCTATATTACTTACAATATCTTTTCCGGTTTCTGGTGCAATTTCAAATTCACCTTCTTGAACTGGAACAGCAACGCCACCCGCAATAGCACGTACCAATTGTCTTCCATTTTGGCCTGCCAATACCGTATCATAAGAACTTTCCAAGCCTACTTTATTCTCCTCTCTAGCCAATCCAATGGTACGATAGCCAATATTTTCGTAGGGGTTTAATCTTGTATTTTTTTCTACCGCAATCATTCCGCTTTTATATCTTCCCAATCGGAATAAAGGAAATTTTGAAATAGATAAGTATTGACGATAATCTAACTTCTTTTTAAATTCATAGTTAGGTACTTTCTCCTCATATGCTTTGGTTAAATCATCCTTGTATTTTTCAGAAGATTGATCTTTAAATAATTCAGCTAAAGCGATACTTAAAGAATCAATATTTTCTCTAAACAACTTTCCTTTTTTCTCATGCAATGGATTAACTCTAAAATCAATTAAGATATCAAAGGTTGGCATGTTGGTACTTAACATTTGTCCGTCTTCACTATAAATAGTGCCACGTGCAGCAGGAATGGAAGCGATTCTTTGGTGTAAGCTGTCGCTCAAACCTCTCCAATAACTTCCTTGAACTTGTTGTATGTAAAAAGCCTTACCTAAAATGGCAAAACATACTAATATCACTAGTATATAACTAAGGTATACCCTCCATAATATATCGCGTTTAACGTCCATTATTTTTCAGGATTTGGGTTTTGTGTGGGAACAATTTTCTTTTCTAATGGAATGCGAATAGGCATTTCCTTGGCAACTACTAGTCCAAAAGGAGCCACTGCATTTTCAATTTCAATTGCACGACTTCTACGCATAAGCTCTGCTTTCAAAGTCTTATACTCAAATTGTAATTCTTTTAGCTCCTTCTTTGTCGTATTAATTTGGCGTATCGTTTTGTCGGCAAGATGCCCGTTCGCTATGTAAAGGATAGCGAGAAAAGCCAAGAAGAGGAAGAATGGAATGTTCATGACAATCCACTGGTAGTTAAGAATACTCTTGAGGGTATTCTTAGGGGCTTGTTTTTCGGGTACGGACATACGGTTTATAATCTTTCGGCAGCACGCAATTTTGCGCTTCTGCTTCGATTGTTTTCTTTCATCTCTTTTTCAGAAGCCACTACAGGTTTTTTTGTAATGATCTTCCAAATCACTTCTCTAGGGTTGGAGAGAAATGGGTTGTTTTTGTTTTCTTCTTCGGGTGCTACTTTAAAAGCATTCTTAACAATTCTGTCTTCAATAGAATGGAAAGTAATGATCACTGCATGTCCACCTGGTTTAATCACCGATGGTAATTGTGCAAGAAATTCATTCAATACTTCCATCTCTTCATTTACAACAATGCGAATGGCTTGAAAAACCTGCGCCCAATATTTATTGGGATTTCCTTTTACTACAGGAGCAATTAGTGTTTTAAAATCCTGTACCGTATTAAGTTTAACATGCTTGCGATTGTCAACGATATGCTTAGCTAAAGTTTTCGAGTTCGTCACTTCGCCATACTGTTCAAAAATTTTGTGCAATTCTGTTTCACTTAAGGTTGCTATGACTTGCGCTGCGGTTTTTTCTTGGCGTTGATCCATTCGCATATCAAAGGGACCATCAAACCTGGTAGAAAAACCTCTTGAACCTTCGTCAAACTGATGGCTGCTCACTCCTAAGTCAGCAAGCACACCGTCCACTTGGTCAATTTTGTGCAATCTTAGAAACCTATGCAGGTACCTGAAATTTTCTGGAACAAATAAAACACGGTCATCATTGGGCAGGTTGTTTTTTGCGTCTGTATCTTGATCAAAAGCGATTAAGCGACCCTTGGGTCCTAGCTTTGATAAAATGCCTCGGCTATGTCCACCTCCGCCAAAAGTTGCATCTACATAAATACCATTAGGTTGTATATGGAGATGCTCCATTGTTTCGTGAAATAATACAGGTACATGATAATCAGATTGCGGAATGTTGGATGTAGGGTTGGTCATCGCTTTTCCTTAATCGTTTTTAAGATTACCTGACATTACTTCTTGCGCCAGATTACTAAATTCATCTGCAGAGAAATCCTCAAAGAGCTTTTTATAAGAACTTGCATCCCAGATCTCGAATCGATCTAATGCAGCAGCTAAAACAATCTCTTTTCCAGGTAGAGCAAACTCTCTTAATGTAGGAGGTAATAATAAACGGCCTGCGCTGTCCATTTCTACCTCGGTTGCTCCCCCTAAAAATTGACGTCTAAACTGACGCACTTTAGGATCAAAGTCATTCAACTGGCTAATCTTGTCTAATATTTTCTGCCAGCTTCCAATAGGATAAAGTGTCAAGCACTTTTCAAATCCCCTACTCACAATAAAGCGTGTCTCCCCTTCGGCCAGCTGTTTTTTCAAACTGCCGGGAACTAGGAAACGCCCTTTAGCGTCGATAGTTGATTGATATTCTCCGTGAAAGCCTGTCATTGTTAATAATTAACGTGATTTTTACCACTTGTTCACACAAAATAACACTTTTTACCACTTTTAATGGCAAAATGGCCCCTTGTAGTTTTCCACAAGAAATAAACCGGCCTAAAAGGCATACTGACAAAGGGTTTTAGTAGTTATTGGGGTATTTTCTAAGAAATAGGCTGTTAAAAGCTGTGGATAACCCCCATTTTAAGGTTTATAACTGGTGAATTAGGCAAAATTAGCTGGCAAATGTACCTTTGCCCCATGTTTATAAAGCCCCAAATAGCCATTCAAGACTTTGATTACGACTTGCCAGATGTGCAAATTGCCTATACACCTGCTCCTAACCGCTCAGACAGTAAGTTATTAGTTTGGGATCAGCGCATAATTGCGGAAAGTCATTATAAGCATATAGCCGAATACCTGCCTGGCCATTCCACTTTGTTATTTAACAATAGCAAAGTCATTGCGGCGAGATTGTTATTTGACAAGCCTTCAACACAATCCGTAAATGAATTCACCGATACCACATTAACAAAACAAAGTAGTATTGAAATTTTTTGCTTGGAACCAACAGCAGCCTATACCCCTGTGTTATTGGCCATGCAAGCAACCGGGAAATGCGAGTGGAATTGTTTAATAGGTGGGGCAAAAAAATGGAAAGAAGATGTACTCAATAAAATAATTCTGATTGACAATACTGAAATTATTTTTTCTGCAAAAAAAATAAAACAAGCAGAAGGAAAATTTATCGTTGAATTCTCTTGGGACAAGACTGAATATACTTTCTCCGAAATACTCAATGCCATTGGCAATATTCCGCTTCCTCCTTACATACAAAGAAAAGCAAATGAGGAAGATAAGGATAGATATCAAACTACTTATGCAATAGAAGAAGGATCTGTTGCCGCTCCTACCGCTGGATTACATTTTAGTAAAGACGTATTTGACAGCTTAGATAAAAAAGAGATTCATCAACAATACCTTACCCTACATGTTGGCGCAGGTACTTTTTTGCCTGTAAAATCTGCTACCATTGATGAACACAATATGCATGCGGAGTTCATAGAAGTCGATACAACCTTAATTCAATACTTAGGTGACCAAACTGGCAATAACGAAAAACCCATCATAGCAGTAGGCACTACAAGTTTGCGAACAATTGAATCTTTGTATTGGATGGGAGTAAAAGTATACTTAAATGAAAAAGTAAATGGAAGTAGTTTAGCGGTCCATCAAATACACCTTGAACAATGGGAAGCTTATGAAATGGAAGGCAATGCCATTCCTGTTAAAGCTGCAATGAATGCACTATCCAATTGGCTTGCTAAGAATAAATTAACTAAGTTGATTGCTAAAACGCAATTAATGGTCACCCCTGGTTATACCTTTAGAATATGTGATGGGCTCATTACCAATTTTCACCAACCCAAATCTACCCTTTTACTCATCATTGCAGCCATTACTAGAGATCAATGGAAATTAGTATATGAACATGCTATTCGCAATCAATACCGATTCTTAAGCTATGGAGATGGATGTTTACTATGGATTAAGCCACAGGTAAAGTGATAATCATTTTAGTACCTTCCTCTTGTCGACTTTGTACTTTTATTTTTCCTTTGTGAATATCAATTACCCATTTCACATAACTCATACCCAATCCAAAACCTTTTACATTGTGTACATTACCCGTATGCGCTCGATAGAATTTTTCAAAAATATGTTTGGTTGTATTGGCATCCATACCAATACCTCTATCTTCAATGATAATTTGAATTTCTGCAGGTAAGCTTTTTGTAGAAAGAGTCAACTCGATGAAATCCTTTGAATATTTAATAGCATTGTCAATTAGGTTAGAAAACACGTGTAATAAATACTCTTTGTCAGCTTCAATCTCAGAAGGATCGGCATCAAAATGGGTGTGAATCTGAGATGGCTTTGCATCTAATTGTAACTTAAAACTATCTAATACACTAAACAAGAGGTCATGAATGTCAACCGGTTGTTTATTTAAATGATATTCTTTCTTTTCCAATTGTGCCGCTTGCAGGATGACTTCTACATGCTTGTTCATTCTTACATTTTCTTGCTTAATAATGGTGCTAAAATAATCTACCGACTTCGCGTCCCCTTGTACTTTTGGACTTTTCAAAGCATCCACCGCTAGAGAAATGGTGGCTAAAGGCGTTTTTAATTCATGGGTCATATTGTTAATGAAGTCGCGCTTGATTTCATTTAATCTTTTCTGAGTGAATAAAGATCGAACCGTAATAAAAAAAGCAGCTAATACAATCAAGACAAATAAGAAGGCACCGAAAATTACCCATTGTAAAGTGTGAAGTAAATAACGATTCACTTTGGGCACTACTATGATAATGGTTTCAAAGGGTCCCACCGGCTCAATGATATCTTGAGGAATTACGGAAACCCTACATTCTAAGTTATTTAATTCATCAGAAAATGCGTCTTCAAATTTAGAACTCTTAATTTCAATGTTTCCTTTTTTATCTGTAACCGCAAACTCATATTCCAAATCACTGATGCCATACTTTTCAAAGGCAGCATGAATACTTGCATTCAATTCCTTGTCATTGTAAATATCTGCAAGTGTAGACTCGTCAAAGCTATGAATATGATAGTCCTCCCCCAGCCCTTGTTTCCTTTTTGGAAAACGCAGGGACAAGCCACTATTAATTTTTTTACTTACCTCGTTAGATACCACCACTGCAGATTGATTGACCTTATCCGCCAGTTGATTTTTTGATAAAATCATCAACCCCTGTAACCAAGTAATTTGGATAAACAATATCCCTAAGATGGATAATGTAATTAAGGTAAATATGACAGGAAAGGTTTTCTTCATGAAATGTAAGCTTCGGTGTTTAATTTTGGTATGTGAATATATAAAAAAAATCCCTCGGCTCAATACCAAGGGATTTTTCAATTTATAATTTTTTGTTATTATCTCCTATAACACACCTTCTACCAATACAGTTGCTTTGTTATTAAGGACTTCTACAAAGCCGCCTTGAATGGCAAATGTTTCCGCTGCAGCTGATTTATGCAACACCTTCACTTTGCCTACGCCCAAGGCACTTACCAATGGAGCGTGCTTATCCAATACCTCAAACAAGCCCTCGATCCCAGGCAATTGAACGCCTAGCACATCGCCACTGAATAATTTTTTCTCGGGTGTTAATATTTCCAATAACATGATTCTAGTTTAAATAAATTAAGCCATCATTTTCTTACCTTTCTCAATTGCATCTTCCAAAGTACCTACCAAGTTAAAGGCAGCTTCTGGATAAGCATCTACTTCACCATCCATGATTGCATTAAATCCACGGATCGTGTCTTCGATAGAAACGAATACTCCTTTTAATCCAGTGAATTGTTCTGCTACGTGGAAAGGTTGAGATAAGAAACGTTGTACACGACGTGCACGTGATACTACTAATTTATCTTCATCACTCAATTCATCCATACCTAAGATGGCAATGATATCTTGTAACTCTTTATAGCGTTGTAAAATCATTTTAACTTTCTGTGCAGTTTCGTAGTGTGCCTCTCCAACAATGGCAGGAGTCAAGATTCTTGAAGTTGAATCCAATGGATCCACCGCAGGATAAATACCTAAATCGGCAATTTTACGAGACAATACCGTTGTTGCATCCAAGTGCGCAAACGTAGTTGCTGGCGCTGGATCCGTCAAGTCATCCGCAGGTACATATACCGCTTGTACAGAGGTAATAGAACCATTTTTAGTAGAAGTAATACGCTCTTGCATCAATCCCATCTCCGTAGCAAGTGTTGGTTGGTAACCTACCGCTGATGGCATACGCCCTAATAAAGCCGATACCTCAGAACCTGCTTGTGTGAAACGGAAGATATTATCAACGAAGAACAAGATGTCCTTTCCTTTTCCTGTACCATCTCCATCACGGAAATATTCAGCAATCGTCAAACCACTCAAGGCAACACGCGCACGCGCTCCTGGAGGTTCATTCATTTGACCGAAAACGAAAGTTGCTTTTGATTCTTTTAATTCTTCTAAGTTTACTTTACTTAAATCCCATCCACCTTCTTCCATACTATGTTTGAAAGCATCACCATATTTCATGATCCCTGCTTCAATCATCTCACGTAATAAGTCATTACCCTCACGCGTTCTTTCACCCACACCTGCGAACACTGATAAACCTCCGTGTCCTTTTGCGATATTGTTAATCAACTCTTGAATCAATACTGTTTTACCTACACCCGCACCACCAAACAAACCAATCTTTCCACCTTTTGCGTATGGCTCGATCAAGTCAATTACTTTGATACCTGTAAACAACACTTCTGTTGCAGTACTTAAGTCCTCAAACTTTGGAGGGTTTGCGTGTATCGCACGACCATTTGATTTATCTAATTGAGGCAAACCATCAATGGCATCCCCTGTTACATTAAATAAACGACCATTGATACCATCACCAATTGGCATAGAGATAGGCTTGCCTAAATCAACTACTTGCATACCTCTCACTAAACCTTCCGTACCATCCATTGCAATAGCACGTACGCTATCTTCTCCTAAATGTTGTTGTACTTCAAGTACCAATTTTTCACCACCTGGTCTTGTAATTTCTAGTGCGTTGTAGATTTCTGGAAGTGCATTTTGATTGTCAAATTGCACGTCCACTACCGCACCAATAACTTGTTTTATTTTACCTGTTGTTGCCATAATATTCGGTTTCGGCTGCAAAGGTATGATTTTGCCGGTTTATTGCAAAAATTGTAGGTATATAATAGCAGCTAAAATTCCCCCCACAATGGGACCAACCACCGGAATCAAGGCATAGCCCCAATCACTGGGGCCTTTTCCCCTTATGGGAAGGACAAAATGCATGATTCTGGGGCCCAAATCCCTGGCTGGATTTATAGCCCAACCAGTCGGTCCCCCTAATCCAAAGCCTATTCCAGCCACCAAAAGGGAGACGGGCAAGGCAGACATGGCCCCCATTTCAATTCCCGCTGGTTTAATAAAAAAGATACCCAAAAGAAAAAGGAAACTGGCAATAGTCTCCACCATGAAGTTTTGCTTCAAATCTCGAATGGAGGGGCCCGTTGAAAAACAAGCTAATTGATCCGCTGCATTTTCCGTTGCATTGAATTGTGGTTTATAAACCATCCAAACCACAAAAGCACCTAACATCGCTCCTAATAATTGAGCAAGAATATAGGAAGGCACCAATTCCCAATTAAATTTTCCAGCGGTCGCCAACGCAATGGTTACTGCTGGATTTAAATGACCTCCACTGATCCCACTAGTCATATACACCCCCACAAATACGGCAATCATCCAACCCATTACAATTGAAATCAATCCGCCGTTATGTCCTTTGGTATTTGGAAGCACTACATTGGCCACCACTCCATTTCCAATAATAATGATAATGGCTGTACCCATTAATTCTGCAATAAAAGGTGTCATAAATAAACGATTAAATAAATGAGTGAAATGTTTTTAATAAATTATTGATTGTAGAAATTTCGATCTAAATAAATTACCAATTGTTGGTTGCCTTAATGGCCCTTTGCCATCCTTGAATGTGTTCTATTGTTTTTTCTTTGGACAAGCCTGGCGTAAATATTTTATCTACCTGCCATTTGGATTTTAATTCCTCCAAGTCTTTCCAAAAGCCCACTGCAAGCCCCGCTAAATAAGCAGCGCCTAAGGCTGTCGTTTCTACCATGATTGGACGAATCACTTTTGTTTCAACAATGTCTGCTTGGAATTGCATGAGCATATTATTGTGCGTTGCTCCTCCATCCACTCTTAATTCTACAAAAGGAATACCTGCATCTGCCTCCATCGCTTTTAACAAATCATAGCTTTGAAAAGCAATACTTTCTAAGGCAGCTCGTGCAATATGGGCAGAGGAAGTACCTCTTGTAATGCCTACGATAGTACCTCTTGCATGCTGATTCCAATACGGCGCACCCAATCCAGCAAATGCTGGGACTAAATAAACTCCATCGGTATGTTCCACTTGTTTTGCCAAATCTTCCACTTCTGAGGAACTGCGAATTAAATGTAATCCATCTCTTAACCATTGTACGACAGCACCACCAATAAAAACACTTCCTTCCAATGCATAAAAGGTTTTTCCATTTATTTGCAAGGCAATGGTGGTCAATAAATTATTTTGGGAACGCACCGCTTTCTCTCCAGTATGCATTAACATAAAACAGCCTGTTCCGTAGGTATTTTTTACCATACCAGGGGCTGTGCACATTTGACCAAACAAAGCCGCCTGTTGATCTCCTGCAATACCCGCTATGGGAATTTCATGATGGGTGAATAATTGATTGGTGTGTCCATAGATTTCACTGCTGCTTTTTACAGTAGGTAAAATAGAAGCTGGAATGTCTAATAATTCCAATAATTCAGTATCCCATTCCAAGGTGTGAATATTAAACAACATGGTTCTGGATGCATTGGTAGCATCGGTTACATGCACATTTCCATTGGTTAATTTCCAAACCAACCAGGTATCGATCGTGCCGAAACAAAGCTCTCCTTTGGCAGCTAAATCGCGCGCACCGGACACATGATCCAAGATCCATTTTAATTTAGATCCGGAAAAATAGGCGTCAATAACCAATCCTGTTTTTTCTTGAATCCATTCCGCTTTTCCCGCTGCTTTTAAGGTATCGCAATAGGCTGCAGTTCTTCTGTCCTGCCAAACAATGGCATTGTAAATAGGGAGTCCTGTTTTTTTATTCCAAACCACGGTCGTTTCTCGTTGATTGGTAATACCAATGGCTGCAATGTCAGTTAAAGCTAAATTCTGCTTACTGATGGCTTCACTTGCGACTCCGATCTGGGTACTCCAAATTTCCATTGCATCATGTTCTACCCAACCCGGATGAGGAAAATGTTGTGTAAATTCTTTTTGAGCAATTCCATGAATTTGACCTTGATGATCAAATAAAATGGCACGGCTACTCGTTGTACCCTGGTCAAAGGATAAGATATATTTTGACATTACAATCGTTTAATAGATTGTAATATAAAAAAAGAAATGCAGAAAAAGAAACGAGAATCTACCTTCTACTCTTCAACCAATTCTCTGGATCCAAAAAGGATCCTTTGTCGTTACTAATCATAAACAATAATGCTCCTTCCCCATCTAAGTTAATACCAGAGCGACCCAGTAAGGTGCCAGCTCTCACTTCCTGACCAACAGAAACACTCATACTGCTTAAATGACTATAGGTAGAAAAGTATTTACCATGTTGAACGAACACGGTTAAGTCTCCATTAATATCTCCAGTATATTTAACGACTCCATTGGCAATACTCTTTACTGCCGTACCCTTAGGAACCGCCAATTCAATCCCGTCGCTTTTACGATTTAATTTAGTGCCTGGTATATTTTCAACTCCAAAATGAATATATACATTCCCTTTATCTACAGGCCAAGGCAGGGCTCCTTTGTGTTGCTCTATGGAAATAGAAGCTTCGCGACCTTCCTCTGTGGTCTCTAAAGCAGAATAGGGCCTATTGTCCGTGGTACTGGTAAGTCCACCTTCCACAGCGCCAACCTTACCGCCATTTTTTATAGGTGCTTTTGCTGTTGTTTTATTCCCCGTTGCAGCCGGTTCGTTTTTTGTTTTGGATGCAGCATCACTGGCTGCTTTAAGCTTAGCCAATCTTTCTTTTTCTTTACGCTCCGCTTCCATTGTCTCACGCTTAATAATAGTTAGCAAGGCAGTTTGCATTTTTCTTCGCTGTGCTTCTTTTTGTTTTAATTGTGCTGTAACTTCTTGCTCTTTACTTTTTAATTGCTTAACAATTTTATCCTGCTCCTTTCGATCATCTACCAAAACCTTCAACTGATCATTTTGAACGTTTAAAGTTTTAATGCGGTCTTTTTTATTGGAACCCAATTGATCAATTTTAACATTCAAATCCTTTTGGGACATATCTATTGCATTGGCTTGGGCCTCTCTGGTTTGACGATAACTCTTTAAATACGTTATTCGTTTTACAGCATCATTAAAGCTATTGGCAGAAAAAAGAAAATTAAGGTACTCATACCCACTTCTACTTTTATATGCAAATACGATGCTTTTTTCATACCTGCTTTTTAAAGTATCTAAATCTTTATTTAATTTTTGTACATCCTGTTGATTGGCTGCAATAGCATTGTCAATGATTCTCACTTGCTTTGCAATACTGTTTACCAAGGCTTCTCTCTTGGCAATCTTACTTTTGATAACCGCCAATTGGGCTAAAGTGCTTTTCTTGTTCTTTTTGGTTTGCTCTAGCATTTGGTTTAATTCGTCAATTTCTTTTCGAATAGACTGGGTTTGCTTTTGCAAATCTTCCCTAGTCAAATTCTCTTGTGCAAAAACAGGAATTACAGCAATGCAACACAATATCAATAATAAGCTTAGCCTTCTAGTCATAATATAATTTATTTCCTTAAAATCCTACCTGCGTCTACCTGGTTGAGGGAAGCTAAAAGTATATTTTAAAGGTTCATTAAATGAGTACTCTTTAATTTCCATGTGAATCTCAAGCCTGGATTGTGCAGCAATGGCAATATCTCTATTCAAAGGAAATTGATCTTGATTAAATGCGACATGATTGTAGTAGGTAATATCACAGGTTCTATGTTCGTTTACATTGATATCATCTAGTTTCAAGTGTAACACTTTTGTATTGTCTTCACTTATACTAATCAAGTTTTTAAACAAATCGCCCACCAAACCCACTTGTAATTTATTGTTATTCATTTTGTAGGCAACTATGTTTGCGTTGTCCATAAATATAGGATTCCCAACAATTAAATCCTCTAAAGTGGCATAGGTAAATGGAATCTTAACAATTTCTTGAATATAAGACAGCGGTCTTTTTTCCAGTTTCTTACTCAGAGGATAAAATAAGGTAACGCTATCTTTAGTAATCAATGCTTTTAGCCCAATCACCCCCATTGCTCCTCTAACCGTAATATAGATTGCCTTGCTCTTGTCAATACTAATGTTGACAATATAATTATCAGACTTGTCAACGGTTTCGTAATTAATTTTAAATCGAGCATTCATGGTTTGAAAGCTCACTTTTGTATTGGTAATAGCCGCAATGATATCTTTAACAATGGCACCAGAATCTACTTTGGTTTTTTCGGAGAGCATTTGATATTGAGCAGTATCTTTTTTGGACAATGCATCCTGTATTACCTGCACCTTTCTAGAAGTGTTACAAGCAACCAGTAAAAATCCAAATAAAAATAGATATAGAAATTTGTTCATACTCTTTATTGTTTTCCAGTGTGACCAAATCCACCAGCGCCTCTTTCCGTTTGTGACAATTCAACTACTTCTTCCCAACTTGCTTTTTCTACTTTTTGAAAAACCATCTGAGCAATTCTATCTCCATCTAAAATAGTCTGTACCTCTGAAGACAAATTGATTAATATTACTTTTATCTCTCCTCTATAATCAGCATCAATCGTGCCTGGTGTATTTAAACAGGTTAATCCTTGTTTAATTGCCAAGCCGCTTCTTGGTCTAATTTGCACTTCCCAGTTTTCAGGAATAGCCATAAACAATCCAGTAGGAACCAAGATTCTTTCCATAGGTTGCAAGGTCAAGGGAGCTGGTATAAAAGCACGGATATCCATTCCAGAGGACCCTAAAGTTGCGTAGGATGGCAATGGGTGATGGCCCTTGTTGACAATTTGAACGGTTGTTGACATGATCAACAAAAATAGGCAAAAAGAGGGAGCAATTAAAAATAAAAGATGCTACCAAATCGAAGGGTATTGGAAAGCGGATTTTTGGTAATTCCTCCTCCAGAAGGCACCAAATAACTAATATTAAATTTAGATTGCTGGTACTGGAAGCTGGTTCCAAGGGTAAAATATTGCATGTTTCCCAAGTTCTTATTGTTGTCAATAAAATACCCGCCTCTTAAATAAAATCGATTGGCATAATTGTATTCCAAACCTGTAGAAATCTTAAGTGACTCCCCAAGCGGCATGCCGTATTTTGAAGAAAAAGAATTGAAATAACTATTCAATACAGACTGAGAAAAATATTGATTTACAGACTCTGGATCATTGTTGTCGGGACTCGCAGGCACCATTAATCTATTGACATCCAAACCTACTTCAATCGAATTTTCAGGATCCAATTGAGTTAAATAACCTACCCCAATTCCTATATTGGCCGGAATGAAATATTTGTTCTTACTTTCATTCGAATAACTGATTTTACCTCCTAAATTAGATAATAACAAACCAGCGTGAAAACCTCTTAAGTCTTCATTTTGCTTATAAAACAAACTGATGTCACCTGCAATCGTATTACCTGCTTTGTAATTCACTACACTTTGACCGATAGGACCCGTCACCAACTTGGAATGAATATATCTTAAAGTAGCGCCAATACTCAAATGGTCATTCAGCAAAAGACTATATCCAAAATCATAACTAAACTCAATAGGTCTTTGTGATGGTAAGGTAGTAGTACCTGATTCATCTGTGAAATCTATATTTCCCAAACTAAAAAAACGCAAAGAAGTATTGATGGAACTTTGGTCATTTAATCTTTTAAAATATCCAGCACTAGCTAAATAAACATCGCTTAATCCAAGGTCTTTTAACCAAGGAGTGTAGTTAATTAAAAAACCACTCGGCTCATTGATATAGGGAATCTTAGCCGTGTTGCCAAACAAATCATTCGCTTCTGGAGACATACCCAGTGATAAATTTCCCATACCCCCCGAACGTGCATCTGGCGAAATCATCATGAAAGGAACCGCCGTACTTTGTAATTTCAATGCGGGGGCTTGTGCTTTTGCAACAAAATTGGCAAATAACATGCAAATGAACAGTGCACAATATTTAAGCTTACTTACATGCATGGCATCCTACTTTAGTTGAGACCTAAAGATAGTCAATGCCATCAAATATTTTACAATTTGATAAAACTACTCGCCAAACTAGCAACCGATCCACCTACCTGCACCTTCCATTGATAATAGTAAACCCCCGTCTGCAAAGGGGTTCCTGCACTGGTTACCCCATTCCACTCAAGTTCGACCCTATTTGAGGCATTGAAAAAATTCGACGTTTTGGAATACATCAATTGGCCATTTTGATCTCTTACCTCAAAAACAGATTGAATCTCTTTTCCCGTTACATTCATCTCCAGTCCAAATTTTGCTTTTTCCTTAAAGGGGTTTGGGTATACGTAAGGATTCTTTAGGATTAATTGGTTGGAAGGAGGTACTTCAAATTGAATGGTATCGGCAGCGCCATTACCTAATAAATCCCAAGCTTTAATAATGAGGGTATGACTTCCCTCCGACAAATTGGAAAATGAATATTGAACTTTACCGCTTTGATAGGAATTAACATCCGCTGTGAAATAATTATTGACAATGATTGGAATAGGATTTGCATCCAACCATATACTCAAGTCATGGCCCAAAGCATTCCCCGATGTTTGAATACCACTTGTATCTTTTAAACGAACAAATAAAGTAGTGTTGGGTGAAGCCCAAGCACCTGAAGTAAAACGCGTGTCATTTAGGTAAGCGTCAATTTGGGGACCGATGGTATCGGACAGATTTTCTAGATTATTAGGCTTTACATAAATAGAATCGATTACCTGCAAAGCTCCCATGCTATCATTTTGTGCGGCTAATGTAAACCGAATAGGCAATGCAATATTGGACACCTGCGTGGGTAAAATAAAATCAATCGTAAATGCTCCTTCGGAAACGGTTGCTTTTCCCTTAAATAAAATACTTTCTTGTGTGGCAATTGGAACTGACATACTAGTGGATTGATTGGCTATCGTTTTTACCCATTTTGTAGCATCATAAATACTGAGTTCCACTACTCCTTTAAAAGAGACTTTCACTCCATTCTCATTTTGGATTTTCCCCTGTAGGGTATTTTTTACTCCGGTTAAAATTGTATCCTTTCCAATGAAGGGACGATTGTTAAGGGCCTGCACGCTAATTTTATGCTGCGGAGCAGCCAATTGAAGCGCAGGGTCTCCAATCAAATTAAATTTATAGGCATTCACCCTATCTCCCCCTAAGGACATATTGGCCAACTTCGCTTTTTGTAAATCTTTCCCAATACTTGGATATTTTCCTTGCGCGTCTGGAACAAATAACTTCTGAATAAATAAATCATTTATTTG
>JACCDH011082082.1_pt1 | contig 19660 bp, 18 predicted proteins | sample 7442481 | NCBI WGS metagenome assembly JACCDH01 (sample SAMN15323433, study PRJNA562643) | freshwater metagenome | isolation source: river surface water | place: USA:Blue River Watershed | collected 2017-08-15 | reverse complement strand
GCTTACGCTCTGACCGCTCTGTTCCCCATGGGTGCTACCACGCCTTACGTCAAGTACGGTGAGCGCAAGTACTCTGGCGGTTCGCTGGGTGATGTGACCACCGCCAAGGTGACCAACGTTGGCGTGCGTTACGCTCTGAGCAAGCGCACCTATCTGTACGGTGACTACGTGAACAACGGCGCTACCGTGACTGGTACTGCACAGAAGTCTATGACCTCTGCTGGTCTGGTCCACAACTTCTAATCACCTGCTGTCGCAAGACAGCTCGAGATTGCAAGTCAAAAACCCACCGTGGTGACACGGTGGGTTTTTTTATGGGTGCGCCCAGCATGGACGCACACCTGCGGGTGCAAGTCCCGTTGCGAGCTGGTCACAGTGAGCAAAGTGAAGCGCAACTGCGTGAGGTTGACCGAGCGTGGGAAGCAAGCGTTAAGCGTCAATCGCGAACCGATGGACAAGAACCGCACAGAAGGCGTTGCCACGCAAGGCGAGCAGGCCAATGACTGCAAAGCTCTTGTGACCGAGGACACGAGGATGTCCAAGGCCATGCGTCAGATGCCGGGGCAACCCGGGCGGGTGGGCGTAGCGCGCGGTGAAGCCCGGCGTGATCCTGCCAGCGACGAAGCCTATGGCGCGCCGCGTGAACACCGGCGCGCAGGGCAGGCATAGCGTGGACAGGTGCCTTGCACCCAAGCCAATGGTTTCTGCTGCGTGCAGCAGCTCACCCAGAGAAATGGACCTCGGGCTAGAAACCGAGCATGTGCAGCGCCACCATGGCCAGGAACAAAGCAAAAGCCAGTTGCAGCTTGCGTTTGTCCATCACCTGGGAAATTCTTGCCCCCCAGTTGGCGAAAAACATGCTCACGGCGCTGATGCCCAGAAAAGCTGGCCAATGCACATAGCCCACGGTGAGTTCGGTATGAGGGCCTGTGATGGCCAGGCCAATCGCGCCGATCAATGAAATTGGTATGGCCACTGCCGAGCTCACTACCACCGCCTGACGCATGTCCACACCACGCAGCACGAGGTAAGGCACAGTCATGGCCCCACCGCTCACGCCCAGGAGCGTGGAGACATGTCCGATGAAAGTGCCAGCACCGACCAGCTCGCCTTTTCGGGGCACAGGCTTGCTGACATCCTGTGATTTCTTGCGCAGCAGCGACAGGCAGGTGATCAGTGCGAAGACACCGAAACCCAGCTTGAGCCACTGCGAGGGTAGCCAGTTGGCCAGCAGCACGGCCGAGACCGAACCCAGACTCACCGCCGCAGCCAGCCAGGGCAAGCGTTCAAACTGAAGGCGGCGCGCGCGCCAGTGCGTCCAGGAACTGGTGACCGAGGTGACCACAATACAGGCCAGCGATGTGGCCACGGCGAAGTGCATGACTTCGTGGCCCAGCACAGGGTCGCCGCGCCACAGAAAGTAAAGCGTCGGCACGATCACCAGACCACCGCCGACCCCGAAGAGGCCCGCAGTGAAGCCACCCGCTGCGCCCACCAGCAGGAAGAGCAACCACATCGGGATCATGCTGGCAGCGCCTCGAATTGACCAAACTGGCTGCGCCAGAAGCCCAGCGCGGCGGCATCGCGCCAGCCGAAGTCCTGCACCTGACCGATCACGATGTGGTGGTCGCCGGCATCCACCAACTGCTGCAGCGTGCAGTCGAACCAGGCCAGTGATTCAGACAGGCGCAGGCGCTCGCTCGCAAGCCGTTCGGCCGGGACGTTGGCAAATCGGGCCGCCATGTCGCCCGTGGCGAACTGGCGTGCCAGGCCTTGCTGCGGTTGTGACAGCACACTCACCGTAAACCCCCCTGAACGGGTGAAGGCCTCGAGGCTGCTCGCCGCCTTGCGGATGCTCCAGAGCACCAGGCGCGGATCCAGCGACACCGACGAAAAGGAATTGCAGGTCATGCCCCAGTCAGCGTCCTGCCAGCGGGTGGTGACCACGGTCACGCCGGTGGCAAAGCAGGACAGGGCCTTGCGGTAGTCGGCAGGATCTTGTGCAGGCATGGGGGTCTTCGGCAGGGCAGCAGTGACAGGCATGGCGTCAGGCATGTGGCGCATGGGGTTCTTTCTGGTGGGATGTGGGTTCAGGGCACTTCGTGGCCATTGGCCAACTCGTACAGCTCGAACCAGGTCTGTCGGTCCATGGGCACCTGTAAGGCGTGCTGGAAGGCGCCGATGCGCTCGAGCTGGTTGCTGCCCATCACGGGCAGCACGCCCACGGGGTGGTGCATCAGCCAGGCCATGGCCACAGCAGTGGTGTCGGTGCTGCTGGCCTTGGCCAGTGCGGCGAGTTTGGGTGCCAGACGCGCAGCGGCCGTGCCAGCCTGAGCGGCCTGGGTGTGCAAGCGGCCGCCGCCCAGTGGCGACCAGGCCATCACCGGCATGCGGTGCTGCTGTGCATGGGCGATCTGCCCGTTGGTGAAGGGGGCCGTGTGCAGCAGGCTCAGCTCGATCTGGTTGGTCTGCAAGCGGTGCTTCATGCGCGACTGCAGCAGGTCCACGTCCCAGGGCATGAAATTGGACACGCCCACGCCACGCACCTTGCCGCTGTCGATCAGGCTGTCCAAGCATGCACCCAGCGCGCTGGAATCGCACAGCGGATCGGGCCGGTGGATCAGCAGCAGGTCGATCACGTCTACGCCGATGCGCTGCAGCGAACGCTCGACGCTGGCCGTCACATGGGCGGGTGTGGTGTCGTAGTGCTTGACGCGGGTGGTGGGCCACTGCTGCGACAGCAGCATGATGTCGGTCTTGGTGACGATCTCGATCTGATCGCGCAGGGCTGGACGGGCCTTGATGGCTTCGCCAAACAGGGCTTCGCAGCGGTAGTCGCCGTAGATGTCGGCATGGTCGAAGGTGGTGATGCCTTGAGCCAGGCAGGCGTCGATGCGCGCCAGGTTGGCATTGATGCTGGTGTCACTGGCTTCGGACAGGCGCCAGACGCCATAGGCCATCTGGCTCAGACTGCGGCCATTGGGCAGGGTGATGCGGTTCATGCGGTGTGTTTCTTGTGCAAATGAAAAGTTCAGCGGCGCACGCCCACGCCCAGTGGCGTGGCGGGTGTCGATGCGGGCACGCGGCCGTATTCGTGGGCCAGCGAGACGGTTTTGAGGTGCGGCAGCACCTTGGTGCCAAACATCTCGCATTCGTTGAGGTGAGGATAGCCCGAGAAGATGAAAGCGCGGATGCCCATCTTCATGTAGTCGTGGATTTCGGACAGCACCTGGTCGACACTGCCGACCAGGGCGGCGCCGCAGCCGCTGCGGGCGCGGCCCACGCCGGTCCACAGGTGGGGCTCGATGTAGCCCTCGTCGTCGGCAATCTCGCGGTTGGCGCTTTGCAGCGACACACCCAGGCTCTTGGCATCGAGCGCGCGCTGGCGGATTTCCTTGCCCTTGTCATCGTCCAGCATGGACACCAGTTCGCGGGCATATTCTCGCGCTTCGGCTTCGGTGTCGCGCACGATCATGTGCACGCGCAGGCCGTAGTCAAGCACGCGACCGTATTTCTCGGCTTGGGCATGCACGTCGCGCATGCGCTGGGCCAGCACCTGCTTGGGCTCAGGCCACATCAGGTAGGTGTCGCAGTGTGCACCGCACAGGGCCAGTGCGTCGGGGCTGTAGCCACCGAAATACAGCAGCGGGCCGCCATTGGTCTGGTAGGGCCTGACCGGATCAGTGGACAGGCCTTTGATGTTGTAAATCTGGCCTTCGTAGTTGATTTCATCCTGGGTCCAGGCCTGCTTGAGGATTTCGACCACTTCCCAACTGCGTCGGTAGCGGTAGGCGCTGTCGGCCACCTCGCCTGGGAAGTCCGAAGAAATGACATTGAGCGTGAGCCGGCCTTCGAGCATGTGGTCGAGCGTGGCCACTGTGCGTGCCAGCATGGCGGGCTGCACCTCGCCGCAACGGATGGCGGCGAGCATGTTCATGCGCTTGACCTGTGGCGCCATGGCCGCCACAAAGCTCAGTGTGTCCTGCCCCACCTGGTAGGACGAGGGGCACAGGATGTTGCGGAAACCCAGTTCGTCGGCCCGTTTGGCAATCTGGCTGGTGTTGGCCCAGCTGCTGCGCAGGTTGCCATCGGGTACGCCCAAGTGGCGGAAATCATCGGAACACAGGGGGGCAAACCAGGCGACCTCTGCGCCCTGGACGTCGGCGCCTTTGACGGGGACGATGCTCATGTAAAAAGCCTTTCAATTTGAGATGTATGAATAGTAAATGAATTGACGCCGATCAACATTCGGGTTTTTACTGAGCCCCCAGGTCTTTGCCATACTGAACGCATGCAGCTGTCCACGCCCGCCAAGCCCCTGCCGGTTTACCTTCAGATCGCCGAATTGCTCGCCCGCCAGATCAAGGCGGGTTACTGGCGTGAGGGCGAGCGTTTGCCCACCGAGGCTGAGCTCGCCCAGCGGCTGAGCGTGGCGGTGGGCACCCTGCGCAAATCCCTGGCCCTGCTGGAGGAGCAAGGGGTGCTCGAACGCATCCAGGGTTCAGGCACCTACGTGAAGAAGGTTGCGGGGACCCGGCAAATTTACGAGCTCTTCCGCCTGGAACTCAGCACTGGCCCGGGCCTGCCCACGGCACATATCGTCAATGTGCAACGCATGGCTCGGCCGGCCCATGTGCCGGTTCTGGGAGAGGCGCCACAGGCACCGGTCTGGCGCATCCGCCGCCAGCGCTTTCTCAGCCAAGTGCCGGTGGCGCTCGAAGAGATCTGGTTCCAGGCCGAGGCGCTGCACACCCTCTCTGCCGAGGAGCTGGGCGATTCGATGTACCTGTTCTACCAGCAGCGCTTTGGTGTCTGGATTGCGCGGGTGGAAGACCGGCTGGCGGCCGCGCCTGCGCCGGCATGGGCAGCACCGCCCTGTGGTCTGGCGGTGGACGCCTGTGCTGGCTTCATCGAGCGCCTGTCCTGGACGGCCACCAATGTGCTGGCCGAGTATTCCCAGACCTGGTTCGATCCGGCCGTCTGCCGCTATTCCTCGCGTCTGAGCCAGTAGAGCGGGCGCTGGCCTCGGCGCCTGTGCTTCAGCTGGCCTGCAGACAGCGCACCGCGGTCTCCCAGGCGGCCAGTTTGGCCTGCGCCTGGTCCTGGCTCAATTGCGGCTCGAACACCCGCTCGATGGCCAAGCGCGAACGCAGCTCGTCGGGGCAGCTGAACACGCCCAGGCCGAGTCCGGTCAGCAAGGCGGCACCCAGCGCCGTAGTTTCCACGGTCTGCGGGCGCAGCACTGGCAGGCCCATCAGGTCGGCCTGCATCTGCATCAGCAGGTTGTTGGCGCAGGCGCCGCCGTCCACGCGCAGGGCACTGACCTGCAGGCCGCGCAGGTTCTGTGCATCGCGCTGCATGGCCTGCAGCAGCACGGTGCTTTGCAGGGCGATGCTCTCGAGTGCGGCGCGTGCGATGTGCGCCACCGTGCTGCCACGTGTGAGTCCCTGGATGCTGCCACGCACATGCGGCAGCCAGTAAGGCGCGCCCAGCCCGGCAAAGGCCGGCACCAGCACCACGCCTTCGGTGTCGCTCACGCTGGCGGCCAGCGCCTCCACCTCGCTGCTGTGGTGAATGGCCTTCAGGCCATCGCGCAGCCACTGCACCACGGCACCGCCAATGAAGACGCTGCCTTCTAGGGCGTACACCGGCGAGCCCTCGGCCTGCGTCTGCGCAGCGCAGGTGGTGATGAGACCGTTATTGCTCACGGGCGCCTCGTGGCCGGTGTGCATGAGCATGAAGCAGCCGGTGCCGTAGGTGTTCTTCACGTCGCCCGGCTGCAGACAGGCCTGACCCAGCAGGGCCGACTGCTGGTCACCGGCCACGCCGGCAATCGGTACGGCCGCGGTTCCCTCGCCCAGCAGGCCGGCCTGCACCTGCCCAAAATCGGCCACCGAAGGCAGCACCTCGGGCAGCACGGCGCGCGGGATGTCCAGCAGCGCCAGCAACTCGTCGTCCCACTGGCCGGTGTGGATGTTGAGCAGCAGGGTGCGGCTGGCGTTGCTGATGTCGGTGACGTGCCGCGCACCACCGGTGAGTTGCCAGATCAACCAGCTGTCGACGGTGCCAAAGGCCAGTTCGCCAGCCTCGGCCTGGGCGCGGGCGCCGGGCACATGGTCGAGCAGCCAACGCAACTTGGTGCCCGAAAAGTACGGGTCCAGCCGCAGCCCCGTGCGCGACTGCACCAGCGCCTCGGCGCCCTGGTTCTGGAGTTGCTGGCACAGCGCTTCGGTACGGCGGTCCTGCCAGACGATGGCGTGGTGCAGGGGCTGGCCGGTGCGGCGGTGCCACAGCACGGTGGTCTCGCGCTGGTTGGTGATGCCCAGTCCACGGATGTCTGCCGGACCGAGGCCGCCACGCCTGAGCGCTTCGCGGGCGGTGGCGAGCTGGCTGTGCCAGATGGCCATCGGGTCGTGTTCCACCCAGCCGGGCTGGGGGTAGATCTGCACGAATTCCTGCTGGGCCATGCTGTGCACTTTGCCGTCTTCGCGGAACACGATGGCGCGCGAGCTGGTGGTGCCCTGGTCGAGGGCCAGCAAGTAGGCGTGGGTGCTCATGGGGGAATCTCCGTGATGTTCTGAAAAAGGGGAACGGGGGCCGGCTCAGGCCGGTGCCACCACGCAGCGCACATCCAGGTCGCGCAACAGCCGTTCGAACGCCGGCTCTGGCGGCCGGTCGGTGAACAGGGTGTGCACGACCTTGAGGGGCGCCATTTCGATCATGGCCGGTCGGCCGAACTTGCTGGCGTCGGCCACCAGCCACACCTGGCGCGACTGCGCCACGATCGCGCGCGCGACCATGACCTCGCGCATATCGAAGTCGCGCAGCGTACCGTCGGTATCGATGCCGCTGATGCCGATCAGGCCGATGTCGACCTTGAACTGCTGTGTGAAGTACAGCGCCGCTTCGCCCACCACACCCAGGTCTTCGTGGCGTACGGTGCCACCGGCCACCACCACCTCGCACTGCGGGTTTGCGCTCAGCGTGCGCGCCACATGCAGGTTGTTGGTCACGACGCGCAGGCCCTGGTGGTGCAGCAATTCATTGGCCACGGCTTCCACCGTGGTGCCGATGTTCATGAACAGGCTGCTGCCGGGCGGGATGGCGGCCGCTACGGTGCGCGCGATGCGTTGCTTGGCGTCGGCCTGGCTGCGCTGGCGTTCGGTGTAGGCGGTGTTACGGGTGCTGCTGTCCAGGGCCCGCACGCCGCCATGAAAACGCTCGAGCGCGCCGGCATCGGTCAGGCGCTGGATGTCGCGCCGCACGGTCTGCAGCGTGGTGTTGAACTGCTCGGCCAGCGCCTCGGTCTTGAGGCTGCCGTGCTCGCGCACGACCTGCAGCATGGCCAGCTGTCGGGGGTTGAGAGCCATGGTCATGGTGGGGTTTGTAACGGGTCTGGTGGTCGCCCGAATCAGGGATTTCGAGCATACGCGAAAGTGTGCTTTTTAAGCTATAAACACGAAATAGAAAAATAACGAAAAATAAAAATCACTTTAATTTGATCTTAAATGATTCGATCTGATCTTTCGCAGTGGGCTCGGGCGCTTGAAAACGTCTGTGATGTCCTGGTGATCGGTGGGGGCGCCACGGGTCTGGGCGTGGTCGTCCAGGCCGCGCTGGAAGGCCGCCGGGTGGCCCTGGTGGAAGCCCGTGACTTTGCCTGCGGCACCTCTTCGCGCTCGACCAAGCTGCTGCATGGCGGTGTGCGTTACCTGGCGCAGGGCCGCATCAAGCTCGTACGCGAGGCTTTGCGCGAGCGGGCCATCGTGCTCAGGCTTGCGCCCCATCTGGCGCAACCCTTGCCGTTCGTGGTGGCCGAGCGTAACTGGTGGTCCTGGGCCATGACGACGGTTGGCCTCAAGCTCTACCAGTGGCTGGCTGGCCGGCTAAGTCTGGGCACCACGCAAGCAATGGGAGGAATGGCGCTGGGCCGTCTGATGCCCGGCTTGCGCGGTGCGGTGGCAGGTGTGCGCTACTGGGATGGCCAGTTCGAGGACGCACGTCTGGCGCTGGCGCTGGCCCGCACTGCGCAGCAGGCCGGTGCCATGCTACGCAACCACACTCGGGTCACGGGCCTGAGTCCTCAGCCAAAGGGCTGGGCGGTGACCCTGCAGGACAGCCTGAGCGGCCAAACTGTGACCGTGCACGCACGCTGTGTGGTCAACGCGGCCGGGGTCTGGGTGGATGGTGTGCGCCGACTGCTGCCGCCCGCCATGCCACACGTCGACAACCCTGGCGCAGTGTCGGCAGCGAGCCTGGTGCGCCCCAGCCAAGGCGTGCACCTAGTGGTCAGCCGCGAGAAACTGCCGATCAGCGAGGCGGTGCTGGTGCCGCGCACGGCCGATGGCAGGGTGCTGTTTGCCGTGCCCTGGCTCGGGGCCACCGTCATCGGCACGACCGACACTCCGCGTGCGGACGCGCCGTTGGAGCCACGCCCCACCGAGGACGAATTGCAGTTCCTGTTTGGCGAAACCGAGCGTGCGCTCGGGGTGCGTTTGACCCCCGAAGATGTGCAAAGCGTCTGGGTCGGCCTGCGGCCGCTGGTCAGTGCGGGCGAAGGTGCCGATGGCGCGCCAACCAGCGCACTCTCGCGCGAACACCTGATTGCGCGCGAGGCCCCGGGATTTGTCACGGTGACCGGCGGCAAATGGACCACTTACCGTGCCATGGCCGAGGAGGTGATGGCTGCACTGGTGCAGGCAGGCGATCTGCCTGCTCCCGCTGTGGCGGCCGACACACGTGCGCATCGCCTGTGGGGCGCACCCCGGGCCGATGTGGCGGGGGTGAGCCTGCGCCAGCCGCCGGGCCAGCACTTGCTGGGCGCCGCAGCCGCCGAACTGGCCGCTCTGCCAGGCCAGGATGCCCCGCTGGGCCTCGGACTGACCGAAGCCTTGGTACGCTACTGTGCGCGGCACGAATGGGCGGTCACGGTCGAAGACATGCTGGCGCGCCGCTGGCGAGCCCTTTTCCTGGACGCCCGGGCCGCCGAGGGCATGGCGCCGCGGGTGGCAGAACTCTTGCTGCAGGAAACCGGTATCGACCCTGAACTCAACGGCTTTCTGGCCCTGTGCCGGCAGTACCGGCTGCAGGCGGCAGCGGCCTGAAATGGCTGCCGCCCCATGACCTGAAATTCAAATCACGGAGAAATTGTCTTGACCCGCCACCCACTCCAGAACGTGCGATACGGCATCATCGGCTGCGGCATGATGGGCCAGGAACACCTGCGCAACATTGCACTGCTGCCCGGTGCCAGTGTGAGCTGCATCTTTGAACCGGACGACGGCATGGCCGCCGGCAGCCTGGCCCTGGCGCCCGGCGCGCGCCGGGCAGCCAGCCTGCCCGAGGTTGTGACCGCACCCGATGTGGACTGCCTGCTGATCGCGAGCCCCAACTTCCGCCATGCCGAGCAGTTGCGCGAGATTGCAGCACTGCGCCCTTTGCCGGTGCTGCTCGAAAAGCCGGCCTGCACCAGCCTGGCCGACGTGCGCGAGCTGGCCGAGCTCGGCCGCCGCTACCCTGCGCCGATCTGGGTGGCCATGGAATACCGCTACATGCCACCGGTGGCGCGACTGGCCGAAGAGGTGCACAGTGCAGAAAACACCGGTCCGGTGACCATGCTCTCGATCCGCGAACACCGCTTTCCCTTCCTGGTCAAGGTGGGCGACTGGAACCGCTTCAACCGCTACACCGGCGGCACGCTGGTCGAAAAGTGCTGTCACTTCTTCGACCTGATGCGCCACCTGACACGCAGCGAGCCGGTGCGCGTCTACGCCTCCGCCTCTGTGGCGCACAACCACCTGGACGAGCGCTACACCGACGGCACGCCCGACATCCTCGACAACGCCTACGTCATCGTCGACTTTGCGAGTGGCCAGCGTGCATTGCTCGAACTGTGCATGTTTGCAGAAGGCGCGCGCTACCAGGAAGAAATCTCGGTGGTGGGCCCCAAGGGCAAGGCCGAGTGCTTTGTGCCGGGGCCGGGGCGCTTCTGGCCCGCCCACCTGGGTGAGCCGCCCGTGCCCAAGGTCGTGATCAGCCCGCGCGAGCCCAAAGGGCCGCGGGAACTCGACGTGCCGGTCGATCCGGTGGCGCTGGCCGCAGGTGACCACAACGGCTCGACCTTCTACCAGCACCAGCGTTTCAACGCGGTGGTGCGTGGCCAGGGCCGGATCGAGGTCGGTCTGTCGGACGGCCTGGCCGCCGTGCTGATGGGCCTGGCCGCGCAGGAATCGGCCCGCACTGGCCAGGCCATTGACCTCACGCGTGGCGAATACGCGGTGACCGGCTTGCGATAAGCATTTACCCGAAGACGGTTAGGCATCCGATTCCTCTATGATTCCTACAGCCCAATCTGGTCGCCTCTTTTGATCCAGATCAGATAAAAATGTGATTTCCATGGCCTCAGTCCAACTCCAGCAAGTCCAGAAAAGCTACGACGGCAAGAACACGGTCATCCACGGCATCGACCTGGAGATCCGGCATGGTGAATTCGTGGTCTTTGTCGGCCCCTCCGGTTGCGGCAAGTCCACGCTGCTGCGCATGATCGCCGGGCTCGAGAGCATCAGCGGCGGAGATGTACTCATCGACGGCCAGCGCGTGAATGACATGCCGCCACGCAACCGCGACATCGCCATGGTGTTCCAGGATTACGCGCTCTATCCGCACAAGAGCCTCTACGACAACATGGCCTTTGGCCTGCGCCTGCGCAAGACGCCTGAAGACGAGATCAAACGCCGCGTCATGGATGCTGCCCGCTTGCTGCGCATCGACCACATGCTCGAGCGCAAGCCCGCAGCGCTGTCGGGCGGTCAACGCCAGCGCGTAGCGATCGGTCGGGCCATCGTGCGCCAGCCCAAGGTGTTCCTGTTCGACGAGCCGCTGTCCAACCTCGATGCCCAGCTGCGCAACGAGATGCGCAGCGAGATCAAGAAGCTGCACCAGCGGCTGGGCGCTACCATCATCTACGTGACGCATGACCAAGTCGAGGCCATGACGCTGGCCGATCGCATCGCCGTGCTGAGCGCCGGGCACAAGATGCAGTACGCTACGCCCGAGGAAATTTACGACCGCCCCGCAGCGCAGTTCGTGGCCGGTTTCACCGGCAGCCCGCCGATGAACCTGGTGCCCTGCAACATCCAGGGCAACGCGGCAGACCTGGGCGGGGTGCGTGTGGCACTGCCCCAGTCACTGGCAGATCGTGCAGGCCAGGCGAGCAGCCACATCTTCGGTATTCGTCCGGAAAACGTGTCCCTCGCGCCTCGGGGTGTGGCCGGCGAGGTGACGGTGCCATCTACCGTGGTGATCAGCGAGCCGCTGGGTGCCGAGACCCTGGTCACTTTTCAGGTCGGTCAGATCGATCTGGTGGCACGCTGTGCCCCGAGCTTCAGGGCGCAACCGGGCGCAGCCCAGTCGCTGTATCTTGATCCGGCGGCCATGCATCTATTTGACAAGGAATCGGGACAGGCGCTGTGATGGCGTCTGATTCTTGTGTGTTTGCGTGTGTGTTCAACCTCAACAGGAGACAGTGATGAAGAAACGTCAAACCTTGAAACTCGCAGCGCTAGCGATGGCCGGCACCCTGATGGCTGGCGCCGTCTGGGCACAGCAGACCACGCTGCGTGTGTTCGTGGGCCCCAACCAGCGCCCTGACCTGCAGGCCAAGCTGTTCGAACAATACAGCCGCGCCAATCCCGGTGTGAAGGTCGAAATCGAGACCGGTGGTGCCACCTCCGAACTGCAGCGCCAGTACCTGTCGACGGTGCTCAACGCCAAGGACTCGGCGATCGACCTGTTCCTGATCGACATCGTCAACCCGGCGCAATACTTCGGCAAAGGCTGGATCGAGCCACTTGACAAATATGTCGGCGGCCCGTCGTTCCTGCGCAGCGACTACCTGCCGGTCTACCAGCAGGCCAACGTGGTCGATGGCAAGGTGGTCGCCTTGCCCAGCCAGGGCGACTCGATGTTCATGTACTACCGCAAGGACCTGCTGGCCAAGCACGGCGTGGCCGAGCCCAAGACCTGGGATGAGCTTTCAGCCGCAGCGCGCAAGATCATGGGCGCCGAGAACAACCCCAACCTGCAGGGTCTGTCGATTCAGGGCGCTCCCATCGAAGGTGCGGTCTGCACCTTCCTGCTCCCATACTGGGGCCAAGGCAAGCAGTTCAACGACGCCAACGGCAAGCTCACGCTGGACAAGTCCGCAGCTGTCAACGGCCTTAAGATGTGGCTCAAGATGGTGGATGACGGTGTCATCAAGAAGAATGTGGCCGAAGTGACCACACCGGTGACCGTCAACGAATTCAAGGCAGGTAACGTGGTCTTCGCCATCAACTGGGGCTTTGCTTTCGACCGCTTTAAGGACGATGCCGACTCCAGAGTCAAGGGCAATGTGGGCGTGATGCCGCTGCCCGCCATGACCGGTGGCCGCTCGGCCACCTGCATGGGCGGCTGGCAGTGGGCCATGAACGCCTTCAGCAAGAACAAGGATGCCGCCGGCAAGCTGATCCAGTTCCTCTCGTCCAAGCAGGCCAGCGCCTTCGTGGCGCGTGAAGGCTCCATCCTGCCAGTGTTCCAGAGCGTCTATTCCGACGCCGAGGTCAACAAGGTGGTGCCCTGGTTCAAGGACGCCCTGCCGGTGGTGCTGGGCGCCCAGAGCCGCCCGATGGTGGAAGACTACGGTCAGGTCTCGGACATCATCCGCACCACCACCAGCGCCATCCTGGCCCGCACCAAGACGCCTGAAGCCGGTGTAGATGAAATCGCCGCACGCGTCGGCCGCCTGATGCGCTGATGTAGACCGGGCCATCCGGCCCCTGCCACCAGAGCCCCGGACGGGCGACCGCCCGGGGCTGTTTTTTCCGACCACGACTGTAAGCCAGTCATTTGCCGAGAACGCAGAAATGCTCTCCAGAATCAAGGACCCCAGCGAAAAGACCCTGGCCGCCATGCTGCTGGCCCCGGCCTTTGCACTGCTGCTGCTGATCGTGGTCTACCCGATCGGCAAGCTGCTCTACAACAGCGTCTTCGACATCGACAAGACGGGGGCATTCATCGGCCTGCGCAACTACATGGACGTGTGGCAGGACCCGCTGTTCTGGAACGCCACCTGGAACACACTGCTGATCACCCTGATCACGGTGCCCGGTGCCCTCATTGCCGGGCTGGCCTTGGCCATGCTGGCCAACCTGCCCTTCAAGCGCAAGTGGCCGGTGCGCCTGTCGCTGTTGCTGCCCTGGGCTTTGCCCCTGTCGTTTGCCGGCCTGATCTTCGCCTGGTTCTTCAACACCGACTATGGGGTGGTCAACGACGTGCTGCAGCGACTGGACCTGCAGGGTGAGCCCACCAGCTGGCTGCTCAAGCCCAGTTGGGCCTTTGCCGCCATTTGCCTGACCATCATCTGGAAGACCTCGTCCTTCATGGCGCTGATCCTGCTGGCGGGTCTGCAGATGATCCCGCGCTCGCTGTATGAGGCCGCAGAGGTCGATGGCGCCAACCGCTGGCAACAGTTCTGGCAGATCACCATTCCGATGCTGATGCCCAGCATCATCGTGGCGCTGATCTTCCGCACCATCACGGCGCTGCAAACTTTTGACATCCCCTACACCATGACCCGTGGCGGCCCCGGCGAAGCCACTGAAACGCTCGCCATGCTGATCCACAAGCACACCATCGACTATTCGGACATCGGCTTTGGCTCTACCCTGGCGGTGTGCATGTTCGTGATCTCGCTGTTCGTCACCGGCTTTTACCTCCATCACATCGGGAAGAACGCTTCATGAGCAGCTCGCCCAACGGTTTATGGACTTCTCCCATGCTGCGCTGGGCAGCAGCGGGCATTGTCGTTTTCAACGGATTCTTCCCTGCGGTCTGGATCCTCTTCACCTCGCTCAAGACCGAGGCCGAACTGGTGCACAAGCCGATCACCTGGTGGCCGGCCGAGCCCATCATCGGCAACTACGTCCGAGCCTTCAGTGACCAGCCCCTGCTGCACTACCTCAAGAACAGTTTTCTGGTGGCTACCGGAGCGACCATTCTGTCGCTGATCGTTGCCGCCTTTGCCGCCTATGCCATTGCGCGCCTGAACCTCAAGCGCCGGCAGCTGATCCTCACCTGCATCGTGGCGTCGAGCATGTTCCCGCTGGTCACTTTGCTGGTGCCCATCTTCGAGACCATGCGTGCCCTGGGCTGGCTCAACACCTATATCGCGCTCATCCTGCCCTATGTGGTGCTCAACCTGCCGGTCTGCACGCTGGTGCTGGTGAGCTTCTTCCAGAGCATCCCGCGCGACCTGGAAAACGCCGCCATGATCGACGGCTGCACCCGGCTCGGCGCGCTGTGGCGCGTGGTGGTGCCGCTGGCCGCACCCGGCGTGTTCACGGCAGGCATCCTGGCCTTCGTCAATGCCTGGGACGAATTCTTGCTGGCCCTCTCGCTCAACTCCAGCCCGGCGGTGCGTACACTGCCGGTGGGCATCACGCTCTATCAGGGTGAGTTCTCTTTCCCCTGGCCCATCATCTCGGCGGCACTGATTGTGGCGATCGTCCCAATCGCCGTGCTGATCGCTGTATTCCAGGAGCGTGTGGTCGGTGGTCTGACGCAGGGCGGGCTCAAGGGATAGACACCGCATGCTTGGGCTGCCTCGTGTTTCGTGGACGCACGCAACCCTTGACCATGAACCGGATCACCCAGACATGTGCAGCGGCAGTGCGAGTACAGCGCAGAGACCGAAAAATTCATACCCCATCTTCCCGCTCAGTCGCTTGAACGCTTGCTGTCGAGGCGGATATCCCCGTAGCGGCTGATTGTGCGTCCTCGGGTGTTGTCGGTATCGGTCATGATGCCGATCGAGAGCAGCATGCCGGGCGCTTCTTCAAACGCCCGTTTGAAGTCGGCACGCACATCGCGCTGGTACACCAGCCATTGCTGCAGGCGGGTCGGGCCGGATTCAACCACAATCTTGCGGATGCGGTCTGTCCGGGGGTTGGTGATCACCGTGCCCACCGGCAGGTCATTGCTCCAGACGTACATCAGCACCGCGTAGGGCATTTCCTCGCCCGTCAGTGAGCGTGTGAGCTCGCTGAGCATCGCATTGCGCGGCGAAAAGCGACTGCGGTCTCCATCAAAGGCGAGGACCAGCCTGGCCGGAGAGTCTTCGGTGTCGCGCTGCGTCATGTCGGCACCATCAATCAGGTTATCTACGCGCCACTCGAATTGCAGCTTTCCCAGTTGTTCAGGCTCAATGCGCAATTTCTGACGCAGCATGCTGATGGAACTCGCCGACTCGGTGAACAGCACTGGCCTGCGCTCCAGGTGTTCCAGCCGGAAAGCCGTGCGCAGCTTGCCTGGCAGCTGGACCGTCTGCCACCGCATTTTTTCCTGTGCGCCAAAAACCAGCGGCAATTGTTCAGGCACGGCCTGAGTCATCGGACCCGATGGAGCCGTAGAGCAGGCAGCCAATCCTGCCGCAAGCCATGGCAGAAGTGTGCGTGTAACGTAACACATGGAAACAGGTAATAAATCCACACAGACTATCATGCCTCACCAAGCAGGCAGTGGCATGGGGTCTTGCTGCCGTGGACGACCAGAGGCAGACCAATGCAGCGAAGAACCTTGCTCACTCTGACAGCCTTTCCGCTGACCGCTTGCACGATCCAGCCTCTTCAACCTCTGCCCAGCCAGAGCCTTGGTCCGCAAGCAAGCCTGCCCGCATGGCACGAACCCGTCATAGGCCAGAAATGGACCTACCGGGTGCTGAACATGTACAACGGCGAACTGGTCGACACCGTGCAGGAAACCCTGATTTCGGTTGCGCCCCATTGGGTACTGCGTCGCCATTCGGCTCGCCACGGCGATCTGCCCGACGAAGTGCAAAGCCGCTGGGGGCAAATCCTGCAGGACCCGGTGTGGGACAGGACCCAGATCTACCAGCAGCCTGTACCGCTCTGGCCCGACATTCTGCAAGCTGACAGCCGTGCTTCAGGCTACACACGCTACCGACCGCAGGGTGCCAGCTACAGCCTCTGGATCGATGTTCGTGTCCGCGTGATGGCGCTCGAACGCATCGAAGTGGCTGGCATCGTGCACGACACCGCACGCATCCATCGCCTGATCCGGCTGGAGCATGAGGACAGCAGCCGTCTAAACTACACCCGCAGCGATGCCCTCTGGCTTTCTCCACGGATCGCACGTTGGGCAGTGCGCGAGACCAACGGCGAATACTGGCTGTCGGGCCGCAGACCTTCACAATTGCGTGAAGACCATTTCCGCTGGGTGCTGCAGGAGTCACACACCCCTTGAATTGAATACCCAAAAAAAACCCACCGTGTTGCCACGGTGGGTTTTTGACTTGCTGTCTCAAGCTGTCTTACGACAGCAGGTGATCAGAAGTTGTGCTGCAGACCGATGGAGGTCTGGTTCTTCAGGCTGGCGGAAGCGTCCAGCTTGGCTGCACCGTTGGTCACGTAGTCTGCGTAAATCAGGCTACGCTTGCTCAGAGCGTAACGAACACCGATGTTGGCAATCTCGGCAGTCTTGGTGCTACCAGCAGAGCCACCGGAGTACTTGCGCTCACCGTACTTGAAGTAAGGCGTAGCAGCACCCATGGGCATGGTCACGGTCAGAGCGTAAGCTTCTGCCTTGGTGAAGAGGGCGTTGTTGTCAGCGCCTTCCTTCTGGTAACCCAGACCCACGCGGGCCATGCCGAAATCGTACAGACCACCAACCGTGGTCAAATCACCTTTCTTGGTGCTACCAGCTTCAGCTTTGGCTTGCTGGTATGCGCCAACCAGGGTCAGAGGACCGTTGGCATAAGCAGCGTCGACACCAACGGAATCACCATCGGTACCGTTGGCAGTAGGCGTGTTTGCCTTACCAAAAGCGTAAGCCACGTTCACGCTCAGGCCCTTGGCCAGTGTGGGCAGGCTGTAACGGAGTTGGTTGACGTAGCGGGTGGAGTCACCTGCGGTAGACGTTGCCTGGCCGGTAGTAGCGGCAGTCAGGGCTGCCGTAGCGTTGGGAGTGGGGTTGGCTGCGAACAGAGCGTTGCCAGCAGAGCCAGCAGCACCTTGGCCACTGAACAGCAGACCACCACCGCTGAAGCCAGAGTAGCAACCGTGCTGGTCCAGAGCGCAGACCACGGCTACAGTGTTGGTGCCTTGACGACCGGCACGCAGTTCACCAAAGCCGCCCTTCAGGCCGGCCCAGGAACCGCGGTTGAAAAGGTTGGAGCTGGTGGAACCGTCGGCCAGGTTCGGTTGCATTTCCAGGCGCCAGTTGGCGGACATGCCACCACCCAGGTCTTCGGTGCCGGTGAACCAGACACGCGAAGCGCCATGAATGCCGGAGCCCAGGTTGTTCACGCTTTTGCCGCTGGCAAATTTCTGGGATTGCAGACCCACGTCCAACTGGCCACCGATGGTGACAGAAGACTGAGCGAAAGAAGCGGTGGCAGCCAGGGCAGCCAGAGCATCTACATTGAATCGTGTGGTGTTAACAAAATAACGTAGCAAAAATTAACTGCTTCCTATAATTTCCAAGCGTGCCTCTTGTCAGTATTGCGGCGCCATTGGCGACGTCTTTGTCTCACTTTTTAAGCGACCCGCAAGCGGTTGTGCAGGTCGGGGGCGCGGCTGCTGTGGCGGTGTTGCACAACAACCAGCCCTGCTTTTATGTGCTCAGCCCCCAAGCCTGGTCAGCCGTGCACGACAACGGTGCACTGCCAGCTGCACTGTCTGTGGCTCAAACCGCAGAGCGGCCAGCCCAGGATGGCTTGAATCAGGCGCCTTCGGCCGCTCAGGATATGGTCTCGTTGGCCAGGCAGTTGGTTGCATCCGAAACGCAACGCATGGAGCGTGGTGATCTGAGCCCGGCGGCCGTGGGCATTTTGCGCAACCGCCTCAAGGCGCATGTGTTGCCTTTCTTTCGGAATGTCGAGCCTTGCCGCATCGATGCCGCTATGCTGGACGCTTTCGTAGAGCGCCTGACGGCCGCTGGTTTGTCAACCACCACCATGTCGCAGTACCTGGTGGTGGTGCGCAAGCTGCTCAGGTTGGCCGTGCGCCAGAAGCTGCTGCATGAAGTGCCCGAAATGCCGCATGTGCGCGTGGTGCATCGTCCACGGGCCATGCTCACCGTGCATGAATACCTTGCTGTGGTGCGTGCCGCACATCGCCTGACTCGCCAGCGGCGAGAGGCGCCACAAGTCAAGTTGCAGGGACGCACACGCGAGCGTTTCTGGGTGCCAGACAGGCTGCTCACCCTGCCGCGCGACATGGCCTGGGTGATCCGTTTCATGGTCAACAGTTTTGTCCGGCCTGGAGATTTGCGACAGCTCAAGCACAAGCATGTGCAGGTGTGTCGTGGCGAACATTTGTATTTGCGTCTGACCCTGCCCGAGACCAAACGCCATGACGCCAGCATGGTGACACTGCGCCCGGCTGTGCAGGTGTACGAGGCGGCACTGGCCCAGGCACGTGCGCAAGGCCTGGGCGGACCGGAGGATTATGTGTTTTTGCCTGCCGAGCGCGATCGCGAATATGCGCTGGCGGTGCTGGGCTTCTGGTTCAAGTGGGTCATGCGGGAGGCCGGTGTGCCCACCGAAGACACCTGGGGCCGTCCACGCACGCTCTACTGCCTGCGCCACACCGCCATCATGTTCAGGTTGCTCTATGGCCAGGGCATCGACATGCTCACGCTGGCGCGCAATGCGCGCACTTCGGTGCAGATGATCGAGCGGTTCTATGCCTCGGCGCTCGATGGGGAGATGAACGTGGCCATGCTGCAAAGTCGGCGTAAGGTCACCTGATCGACCTGAGCTGCCGGCCTTGGCCATAATGTGCAGATGGCAAAACAAGGGGACAACATGCAAAGACGCCACTTCATGGCCGCCACGGCTGCAGCGCTTTCTTCCACGGGATGGGCCCAGGACAAATACCCGAGCAAGCCCATCACTTGGGTCTGTCCCTATGCGGCCGGTGGCAATGCCGACAGCCGATCTCGTCAGGTGGCCAAGGTCATGGGGCAGTTGCTGGGTCAACCCATTGTCATTGACAACAAGGCCGGAGCCGGCGGCAATATTGGCACCGAGGCCATTGCGCGTGCCAAGCCGGACGGCTACACCATTGGCATGGGCAACTTCGCGCCGCTGGCGGTGAACCACGCGCTGTTCAAGAAGCTCAATTTCAACCCCTTCACCGATCTGGTGCCGATCATGCTGATCGAGCGAGGACCGCTGATCCTGATGGTGCGCAGCGATTCGCCCTACAAGTCGGTCAAGGACCTGGCGGCAGCTGCCAAGGCGACGCCGGGCAAGCTCAGCTACGCGTCGGGGGGCATTGGCGGCACACACCACCTCAGTGGCGCGTTGTTCGAGCATGCGGCGGGCGTCGACATGATCCATGCGCCCTACAAGAGTGGCTCGGCTGGTGCCACCGATCTGATGAGTGGCCAGGTGGACATGATGTTCGAGCAGATGTATTCGGCCATGCCGGCGATCAAGGGGGGACGTTTGCGAGCCCTGGCCATCACCAGCAAGACCCGCTCGCCGTTGGTGCCCGACATTCCGACCATGGCCGAGCAGGGCTTTGCGGAGGTGGAGGTGCTCAACTGGCAGGGCATCGTGGCGCCCAGGGGCTTGCCTCCCGAGCTCATCCGTCAGCTC
>JACCDH010589476.1_pt1 | contig 19660 bp, 19 predicted proteins | sample 7442481 | NCBI WGS metagenome assembly JACCDH01 (sample SAMN15323433, study PRJNA562643) | freshwater metagenome | isolation source: river surface water | place: USA:Blue River Watershed | collected 2017-08-15 | reverse complement strand
GGGGCATGGCTTGGGGTGGCGCGGGGGTGAAATCGGTGGGCGGGGGTGCGGCATGGTAGCGCCAGCGCCCCCATGGGTGCGCCTTGGCCACCGGCGTCCGCAACGCACGGCCCGCCCGGGGGGCGTCCGTAGAATCGGCGCCATGCACATTCACATCCTTGGCATTTGCGGCACGTTCATGGGCGGTTTGGCCGCATTGGCCCGGGAGGCGGGGCACCGCGTGACCGGCTGCGACAGTGGCGTCTACCCACCCATGAGCGACCAGTTGCGGGCGCTGGGCATCGACCTGATTGAAGGATTTGGCGCGGACCAACTGGCGCTCAAGCCCGACGTGTTTGTGGTGGGCAACGTGGTGTCGCGCGCCCGGCAGCCCGACGGCAGCCCGAAGTTTCCGCTGATGGAAGCCATTCTGGACACCGGCGCCCGCTACACCAGCGGCCCGCAATGGCTGGCCGAACACGTGCTGCACGGCCGCCATGTGTTGGCGGTGGCGGGCACGCACGGAAAAACCACCACCACGTCCATGCTGGCTTGGGTGCTGGAATGCGCCGGGCTGCAACCCGGCTTTCTGGTGGGCGGCGTGCCCCTGAATTTCGGCGTCTCGGCGCGACTGGGCGGCCCAGCGGTTGGGGGCTCGGCGCCGGTCAAGGAGGAGCCCGCGCAGCGGGCGGGGGACACCGAGCAGCGCGCGCAACCGCCCCAGCGCCCGCTCTTCGTGATCGAAGCCGACGAATACGACACCGCGTTTTTCGACAAACGCAGCAAGTTTGTGCACTACCGCCCGCGCACGGCGGTGTTGAACAACCTGGAGTTTGACCACGCCGACATTTTTGAAAACCTGGGCGCCATTGAACGGCAGTTTCACCACCTGGTGCGCACGGTGCCCGCCAGCGGGCGGGTGGTGGCCAACGGTCTGGAAGAAAGCCTGGCCCGTGTGCTGCACGCCGGTTGCTGGAGCGAGGTGCGCAGCTTTGGCGCCGCCAACAGCGACTTCAGCGCCGAGGGGCCACCGGACGATTTCACGGTGCGGGCCAACGGCCATGCCGTGGCCCGGGTGACGTGGAGCCTGTCGGGCGTGCACAACCAGCTCAACGCACTGGCGGCCATGGCGGCGGCGCAGCATGTGGGCGTGGCGCCGGCCGTGGCCGCGCAGGCCCTGTCCACGTTCCAGAACGTGCGGCGGCGCATGGAAGTGCGCGGCTGTGTGGCGGGCGTGACGGTGTACGACGACTTTGCCCACCACCCCACCGCCATTCGCACCACGGTGGACGGCCTGCGCCAGCAACTGGACGCCAAGGGCCAGCGGCAAGCCCGCATCCTGGCGGTGTTTGAACCGCGCAGCAACACCATGAAGCTGGGCACCATGAAGGCCCAACTGCCCTGGAGTCTGGAACAAGCCGACCTGAGCTTTTGCCACACCGGCGGGCTGGACTGGGACGCCAGCGCCGCCCTGGCCCCGCTGGGCGACCGCGCCCAAGTGGCCCACACGGTGGCCGAACTGGCCGAGCGCGTGCTGGCCCAGGCCCGCCCCGGCGACCACCTGCTGTGCATGAGCAACGGCAGCTTTGGCGGCATCCACCGCCTGCTGCTGGACGCGCTGGGCCGCAGGGCGCAAGCCCCCGCTGCCCACCCCGCCACCGAATCCGCCACCGAACCCGGGAACGGCACCGCCGCCCGCCCCGCCTGAATTTGAAGCTTTTTAGGGCCCTGGCGCACGGCCCTATTGCTTTTTTAGCTATTTATTTGGACAACTTCGCGCGGCGTGCCTGCACCGCATCGGCCAGCACCTGCAAGGTCTGGGCGGAGTCGGCCCAGCCCAGGCAAGCGTCGGTGATGCTTTGGCCGTGGCGCAGTCGGGCGGGGTCGTCCTTGCCCGGGGTGAATTTCTGGGCGCCCGCTTCCAGATGGCTCTCGATCATCACGCCAAAGACGCTGTTCGAGCCGCCGGCCAACTGCGCGGCAATGTCGCGGGCCACGTCGCGCTGCTTTTCGTGCTGCTTGCTGCTGTTGGCGTGGCTGCAATCCACCATCAGCCGTGGGGGCAGTTTGGCGGCCTCCAGGTCTTTGCAGGCGGCGGCCACACTGGCGGCGTCGTAGTTGGGGGTTTTGCCGCCGCGCAGAATCACGTGGCAATCCTGGTTGCCGTTGGTCTGGACGATGGCCACCTGCCCGTTTTTGTGGACCGACAGGAAATGGTGACCCCGGCTGGCCGACTGAATGGCGTCGGTGGCGATGCGGATGTTGCCGTCCGTGCCGTTCTTGAAACCGATGGGCGCCGACAGGCCCGACGCCAGTTCGCGGTGAACCTGGCTTTCGGTGGTGCGCGCGCCGATGGCACCCCAGGCGATCAGGTCGCCGATGTACTGGGGAGAAATCACGTCCAGAAACTCGCTGCCGGCGGGCAAGCCCAGGCGGTTGATTTCAATCAGCAACTGCCGCGCCATGCGCAGGCCTTCGTCAATGCGGTAGCTCTCGTCCAGGTAAGGGTCGTTGATGAGACCCTTCCAGCCCACGGTGGTGCGGCTTTTCAAAATACACCCGCATGACGATTTCCAGCGTGTCCGCATGCCGGTCGCGCTCGGCCTTCAGGCGTTGCGCGTATTCGATCGCTGCGGCCGGGTCGTGAATGGAACACGGGCCAATCACCACCAGCAGGCGGTCGTCCTGTCCGGCCATGATGCGGTGAATGTTCTGTCGGGTCTGGGTGATCAGCGACTCCACCCCGGTGCCACGAATGGGGAAAAAGCGGATCAGGTGTTCGGGAGGAGGCAGCACGGTGATGTCCTGGATGCGTTCGTCGTCGGTCTGGCTGGTTTTGTCGACGTTGGCATGCCAGGACTCGGGGCGGTGAGAACCGGTGGTTGCAGTCATGAGGGCGCTCCGTGGATCGGGTGAAGGAACTGAACAAAAAAAAACCGCCGGAATCCGGCGGTTGCTTGAGGTGCTTGGGTGCGCTGTTGGGGCTCAGGCTTGCATCTCTCGACCGCCGTGGGGGCGTGAGAACCAAAAATGAGCGAAATAAAAACGCGCCGTTTGCATGAGCGTCAATGTAGCACAGCGGCAAGGACGCGCCGTTTTCCCCTCGCGGGGAACCGCGTCACGCCGTGCCGCCGACGGTCAGTCCGTCGATGCGCAGCGTGGGCTGGCCCACGCCCACCGGCACGCTCTGGCCTTCTTTGCCACAAACGCCCACGCCGCTGTCCAGACGCATGTCGTTGCCGATCAGGCTGATGCGGGTGAGCGAGTCGGGCCCGTTGCCGACCAGGGTGGCGCCTTTGACGGGGTATTGGATTTTTCCGTTCTCCACCCAATACGCCTGGCTGGCCGAGAACACGAACTTCCCGCTGGTGATGTCGACCTGACCGCCGCCAAAATTGGTGGCGTACAGGCCCTTTTTCACACTGGCCAGAATTTCCTGGGGGTCTTTGTCGCCGCCCAGCATGTAGGTGTTGGTCATGCGGGGCATGGGCGTGTGGGCGTAGCTTTCACGGCGGCCATTGCCGGTGGGCTTCACGCCCATCAGCCGGGCGTTCAGGCTGTCCTGGATGTAGCCCTTCAGAATGCCGTCTTCAATCAGCACGTTCTTCTGGCTGGGGCAGCCTTCGTCGTCCACGTTGAGGCTGCCGCGGCGGTCGGCGATGGTGCCGTCGTCCAGCACGGTCACGCCTTTTGCAGCCACGCGCTGACCGATGCGCCCGGCAAACGCGCTGGAGCCTTTGCGGTTGAAATCGCCCTCCAGCCCGTGGCCAACGGCCTCGTGCAGCAGCACACCGGGCCAGCCCGGCCCCAGCACCACGGTGAGGTTGCCCGCCGGTGCGGGACGCGCCTCCAGGTTGACCAGCGCGCTGTCCACCGCTTCGTTCACGTACTGGTTCACCAGTGCGTCGTCAAAATGCGCAAACCCAAACCGCCCGCCACCGCCCGAAGAGCCGACCTCTCGGCGGCCCTTCTGCTCGGCAATGACGGTGACCGACAGGCGCACCAGCGGCCGCACATCGGCGGCCAGGGTGCCGTCGGCCCGCGCCACCAGCACCACGTCGTATTCAGCCGCCAACCCGGCCATGACCTGCAGGACGCGGGGGTCGCGGGCTTTGGCCAGCCGTTCCACCTTTTCCAGCAAGGCCACTTTGGCGGTGCTGTCCAGGGTGGCAATCGGGTCCAGTCCGGCGTACAGGCGGCGAGACGGCGCGACTTTTCGGGCCCCCACTTTGACTTGCGCCGCCTGGCCCTGCGCCCCGATGGCCCGGACGGTTTGTGCGGCATCGCTCAATGCGGCCCAGCTCAGATCGTCCGAGTAGGCGAATGCGGTTTTCTCGCCGCTGACCGCGCGCACGCCCACCCCCTGGTCGATGCTGAAGCTGCCGCTTTTGACGATGCCCTCCTCCAAGCTCCAGCCTTCGCTTCGGGTGTACTGGAAATACAGGTCCGCGTCGTCCGCGCCGTGGGACAGAATTTGGCCCAGTGCCTTTTTCAGATGGGTTTCGTTCAGCCCGTAGGGCGTCAGCAGCAGGTCGCTGGCCACGGCCAAGCGTTCAAGGGTGGGTTCGCGTGAAATCATGCCGCCCATTGTAGGAACTGGCCCCGACCTCGGGCCGCCCAGGGGCAAACCACCCCTTCCAAACGGAGACGATCAGGACTGCACCAGCCGCTTGGCCTTGGCAATGGACATGAGAATGCCCACCCCCATTCCCAAGGTCACCATGGCGGTGCCGCCGTAACTGACGAACGGCAAGGGCACGCCCACCACCGGCAGGATGCCGCTGACCATGCCCATGTTGACGAAGGCGTACACAAAAAAGATCAGGCTGATGGCCCCCGCCAGCAAGCGGGAAAACAGGGTGGCGGCCTCCATGGCGATGGTGAGCCCCCGGCCGATCAGAAACAGAAAACACGCCACCAGCCCCAACACGCCCAGCAGACCGAACTCTTCCGAATAGGCGGCAAAGATGAAATCGGTGGTGCGCTCGGGTATGAACTCCAGATGCGTCTGCGTGCCCATCATGAAGCCCTTGCCCCACCAGCCCCCAGAGCCGATGGCGATCATGCCTTGAATGGTGTGGAAACCCTTGCCCAACGCGTCGCGGGTGGGGTCCATCAGGGTGCAGACCCGCTGCTTCTGGTATTCGTGCAGCACCACCCAGTCCAACCCCGGCTCGCACAACGCGTCGCTGAAGGCCACCAGTGCCGCGATGCCGACCACGCCCAGCAGCACGGGCGGCACGATCAGCCGCCAGCTCAGCCCCGCGAAGAAAATGACGAACAGGCCCGCGGACAGCACCAGCAGCGAGGTGCCCAGATCGGGCTGCTTCAGGATGAGCACAAACGGCACCACCAGCAAAGCACCCGCCACCGCGAAATCCACCGGACGCAGCTGCCCTTCCCGGCGCTGGAACCACCACGCCAGCATCAGTGGCATGGCAATCTTCATGATCTCGCTCGGTTGGATGACGATGCCCACATTCACCCAGCGCGTGGCGCCTTTTTTGGTGATGCCGAAAAACTCCACCGCCAGCAGCAACACCACGCCGAGCACGTACAGGGGCACCGCCAGGCTCATGAGCCGCTGCGGCGGCAGTTGGGACACGGCAAACACCAGCACCAGCGCAATCAGCATGTTGCGGGCGTGGTCCACAAACCGGGTGCCGTGGTCATAGCCCGCCGAATACATGATGAGCAGCCCCAGCCCGCACAACAGCAGCACCGCCAGCGCCAGCGGGCGGTCGAACCCCCGAAACCAGGGGGCCAGGCGCTGCAGCAGGGAGGGCTTGTCGAACACGGTGGCCATGGCGCAAAAGACCCGTCGAAGCGGAGTGTGGGCAGAGAAAAAAGCGGGAAATGCCGTCGGAAAACATCCAAGACGGACGGCGCCCCGCGCAAGGACCCTCGGTACGAGGGCCGTCGGCGCAAAGAGCGTCGGTATTATCCCGCGCATGCTGCCCGCCTCTGCCCCGCCACCCGCCCGGGTGACCCATCTGCTCTACCTGCACGGCTTCCGGTCGTCGCCGCGTTCCATGAAAGCGCAAAAAATGGCTGCAGTGGTGGGCCAGATGCACCCGGAGGTGCAGTTCTGGTGCCCGCAATTGCCTCCTTCTCCGGCCGAGGCCATGGCGCTGCTGCGAGAAGGCACGGCCCGATGGCCCCGCGACGGTGTGGGCTTGATGGGATCGTCTCTGGGGGGCTACTACGCCACCTGGGTGGCCGAACACCTGCACACCAATGCCCATGGCCCCGTGGTGCTGATCAACCCCGCCGTCGACCCCGCCACCGACTTGGCCCGCCACATTGGCGAGAACACCCATTGGCACGACCCGCAAACGTCGTTCCATTTTGGACAGGCGCATGTGGAAGAGTTGTGCGCGCTGCGTTGTGGCCCGCTGGCCCACCCCGGCCGCTACCAGGTGTGGATGGCCACGGCAGACGAGGTGCTGGACTGGCGGCACATGCACACCCGCTATGCCGCCTGTGCGGCCGCACCTTCGCCCGCAGGGTTGCAGGTGGTGCAGGGGTCTGACCATGCGCTGAGCGATTTCGACGACCATTTGGGCGCCATGCTGGCGCATTTGCGCCTGGCGTGATTCGACCCGGGGTCGCTAAACTCCGTTTCCCTGGCCCTGTGCCCCCTGCGGGCCGCAACGCCCCACCCACCGAAAGCTCCCGTTGTTCATCCTGTTTGAAGAGGCCGGCAAGTTCCAGACCGGCCGGCTCCTGTCCGAAGCCGAAAGCTCGCTGCAAGTCGAGCTGGAAACGGGCAAACGCGTGAAGGTCAAGGCGGCGCATGTGTTGCTGCGCTTCAACCAGCCCCAGCCCTCGGCCTTGATGGCGTCGGCCCAGGCGCTGGCGGGCACCCTCGAACTGGACCTGGCGTGGGAATTCGCCCCCACTGAAGAATTTGGCTTTGCCGACCTGGCGCGGGATTATTTTTCGGACCAGGCCAACCTGGAGCAGCAAACCGCCATGCTGCTGGCCCTGTTCGACGCGCCGCATTACTTCCGCCGGGCGGGCAAGGGGCGTTTTCGCAAAGCCCCTCAAGAGCAGGTGCAGCAAGCCCTCGCCGCCATCGAAAAGAAAAAGGCCATTCAAGCCCAGATTGCCGACTGGGCCCAGGCCCTGGGCCAAGGCCAGTGCCCGGCCCCCATCAAAGAGCAGCTCTACCGCATTCTGTTTCGGCCCGACAAAAACGGCCCCGAGTACAAAGCCGTGGTGGAAGCCGCCAAGGCCACCCAGACCGCGCCGCTGGAGCTGCTCAAGCGTTCGGGCGCCATCGGCAGCGCCTATGAATTTCACTGGCAGCGGTTTCTGTTCGACCAGTTTCCACGCGGCACCGGATTTGGGGCCCTGCTGCCCCCGCCCATCACCGACGCGCTGCCCGTGGCCCCGGTGCGTGCGTTTTCGGTGGACGATTCCGCCACCACCGAGATTGACGACGCCCTGTCGGTGCAGGGCCTGGGCAGCGGCACGGTGACGCTGGGCATTCACATTGCGGCGCCGGGCTTGGCCCTGGTGCCCGACGGCCCCATCGACCAAGTGGCCCGCCACCGCCTCAGCACGGTCTACATGCCGGGCCACAAGATCACCATGCTGCCCGACGAGGTGGTGCAGGCCTACACCCTGCAAGAGGGGCGCGATTGCCCGGCGCTGTCGCTGTACGTGACGCTGGACGAAGCCACCCTGGCGTTCACGGGCCACCAGACCCGCCTGGAACGGGTGCCGATTGCGGCCAACCTGCGGCACGACCAGCTGGACGACGTGCTGACCGACGCTTTTTTTGCGGCAGACGAAGCCTCGCCCGACACCACCAGCGCCACCCATGTGGCGCTGACCTGGGCCACCGAACTGCGGTTCTTGCACCGGCTGGCGGTGCACCTCAAGGCGCAACGGGAAATCGTTCGGGGCAAGCCCGAAACCTTCAACCGGCCCGACTACAGCTTTCGCCTGGACCGCGTGGTGCCCGAGGAGGGCCCAGACCCCGGTCCGCGCGGCGACGAAACCGTGCACATTGGCATTCGGCGGCGCGGCTCGCCACTGGACTTGATCGTGGCGGAGGCCATGATCGTGGCCAACGCCACCTGGGGCCAGTGGCTGGCCGACTGCGGCGTGCCCGGCATTTACCGCAGCCAGGCCAGCCTGGCGCCGGGGGTGAAAGTGCGCATGGGCACCCGCGCGTTGCCACATGCCGGCATTGGGGTGCCCTGCTACGCCTGGAGCACCTCGCCCCTTCGGCGTTACACCGACCTGGTGAACCAATGGCAAATCATGGCTTGCGTGCGGCACGGTGCAGCCGCCGCACTGGCCGCGCCGTTCAAGCCCAAAGACGCGGCCCTGATGTCCATCGTCAGCGCATTTGACGCGACCTACACCGCGTACAACCAGTTCCAGAACGGCATGGAACGGTACTGGACGCTGAAACACCTGCAGCAGCACGCCACCACCGAACTGACGGCCACCGTCATGGCCAACGGACTCGCCCGCGCCGACACCCTGCCCCTGGTGCTGAGCGTGCTGGGCGCCGAAGGCCTGCCGCGCAACGCCCGCATCCGCGTGCGACTGGGCCGGGTGGACGACATGGCGCTGGACGTGGGGGGCACCGTGATCGAACGACTGGACGCCGACACCACCGCTGCCCCGCCAGCCGATGCCAGCGACGCGGAGGGCGATGAAGAGGGCGACGAGCCGCTGAGCGGCCCTCTGACCCTGGCGGTGGACTTGGCCGACGCCGATGCCCCCGAGCCCGCCGCGGCCCCAGCGCAGGCGGTGACGCCCTGAGCCAATCCGGCCACCCGTGAGATGACCGCAACCGCCGTGACGCCCACCACCGCCCCGCGCCCCGCTGCCCCCGGAAACAGGCCGCGGGGCTTCAGCACCCTGCACTGGGCATTGGCGGTTTCGGTGGCCGTGCACGGCCTGCTGCTGACCCTGCGTTTTGCGGCGCCAGAGACCTTCAACCGGGTGTTTCAGGACACACCGCTGGAAGTGGTGCTGGTCAACGCGAAAAGCAACGAACGGCCCGACCGCGCCCAGGCCATTGCCCAAGCCAATCTGGCGGGCGGGGGCGAGGCGGCCACCGGCCGCGCCACCTCTCCGCTGCCCCCGGCGCTGCAAACCCGCAGCGGCGACGCGGCGGAAGACTCGGCCGAGAAACGCATCGAATCGCTCAAGCAACAGCAAGAACTGCTGCTGGCCCAGGCCCGCCGCCACCTGGCCAGTTTTGCACCGCCCCAACCCACGCCCATGCCCCTGACGCCCGCCGAGCAGGAGCGGGAGCGGCAGCGGCAACAGCTGGTCGAAATGCTGGCCGAAATTGAAAAGCGGGTGAACGAAGAAAACGCCCGCCCGCGCAAGCGCTACATCAGCCCCGCCACCCGGGAAGAGGTGTACGCGCTGTATTACGACGAGCTGCGCCGCAAGATTGAAAACCACGGCACCCAGAACTTCCCCCAGGCGGGTGGGAAAAAGCTGTACGGCGAACTGACCATGACCATCACGGTCAACCACAACGGCCAGGTGCTGGACACCGAGGTGGTGCTGTCCTCCGGCAAGCCCGTGTTGGACCGCCGGGCACAGGCCATCGTTCGGGGCCTCAGCTTCGGTGCGTTCACCGACCCCATGCGGCGTCGGGCCGATCAGATCGTGGTGGTGTCGCGGTTCAAATTCACCCGCGACGAGACGCTGGCGACCACGCTGTCCGCCGGCTCGCCCTGACCTCCAACGGACCGGCCTTGCGCGCCTTCTGCCATGCACCCCTCCCACGACGCCCCCGACCGTTACGCCGTCATCGGCCACCCCGTGACGCACAGCCGCTCGCCCTGGATTCACCACCGGTTTGCCGAGCTGACCGGCCAACGGCTGGTCTACGACCGGCAGGAACCCCCGCTGGACGGTTTTGCCCAGCGGCTGGCCGACTTGCGCGCACAGGGCTACCGGGGCTGCAACGTGACGGTGCCGTTCAAATTTGAAGCGTTTGGCCTGGCCACGCAACACACCCCCCGGGCGCAATTGGCACGGGCGTGCAACACGCTGCGCTTCGACGGCGACACGGTGTGGGGCGACAACACCGATGGCGTGGGCCTGGTGCGGGACATCACCGCCAACGCGGGCACGGCCCTGGCGGGCCAGCGGCTGCTGCTGCTGGGCGCAGGCGGCGCGGCAGCGGGGGTGCTGGGCCCGCTGCTGGCCGAACGGCCGGCCGAGCTGGTGCTGTGCAACCGCACCGCCGACAAGGCGCTGGCGCTGGCCCAGGACCACCGGTCCTGGGCCGACGAACACGGCTGTGCCTTGCGGGTCTGCGCACTGGGCGAACTGGACGGCGCGTTCGACGTGGTCATCAACGCCACCGCCAGCAGCCTGGGCGGCGGTCCGGTGCCGGTGGACGGCCAGCGCCTGCGGCCGGGTGGCCTGGGGGTGGACTTGATGTACGGACCGGCCGCGCAGCCGTTTCTGGAATGGGCCGAACAAGCCGGAGGCCAAGGCCGGGACGGCCTGGGCATGCTGGTGGAACAGGCGGCCGAAGCATTTGCGGCCTGGCGGGGGGGCGTGACGCCGCCTGCGGCACAGGTGTTGGCGGACTTGCGTGCCGAGCTGGCCGCGCGCCCGGGCGGCGTGCCCGCCGGCGCCGACACACCGCCCTCTTCCGTGGCCCGGCCTTGAGCCCCACCGCCCCGGTTGTTTCCCCGCCACTGCCCTTCTCTGCCGTTCATGGTTCAACGCAAACCCCGTGGTTCATCGCTGGCGTCGCCGCTGGTGTGGCTGGCGGGTTTTCGGCGTTGGCTGCTGTGGTCGCTGCTGGCGGCGGCGGTGCTGCAGGCGGTGTTTGTGGGGCGCATCGCGCTCATGGCCTGGGTGGACCCGGTCAGTACGGCCTTCATGCGGTCGGAACTGTGGCGGCGCACGCACGACGCCTGGCAGGCGCCCAGCGACGCACCGGCCACGCACCGATCGGACTGGGCGCAAACCTGGGTGGATGCCGACCGCCTATCGGTCCACCTCAAGCGGGCGGTGATCGCCGCAGAGGACGACGGCTTTGCCACCCACGGCGGGGTGGACTGGGACGCCATCGAGTCCGCCTGGAACCGCAACCAGCAGCGGGCGGCGCGCGCGCAGCGCAACCCATCGGGCCAGACGCCCAAGCTGGTGGGCGGCTCCACCATCACCCAGCAACTGGCCAAGAACCTGTTGCTCTCTGGCGAGCGCCACTTGCCCCGCAAAGCGCAGGAACTGGTGCTGGCCCTGCTGCTGGAGGCGCTGCTGGACAAGCCGCGCATCCTGGAGATTTACCTCAACAGCGTGGAATGGGGCGACGGCGTGTTTGGCGCCGAGGCGGCGGCCCAGCGGTATTTCGGCGTGAGCGCCGCGCAACTCAGCCCCGAGCAAGCGGCCCGGCTGGCGGTCATGCTGCCCGCGCCCAAGGCGTTTGAACGGCGGCCCCAGTCGGCTTACCTGAGCCGCCGCAGCGCCACCATTCTGGCGCGCATGCCGTCGGCCCGCCTGCCATGACGGCCGCGCGCGTCTTCGGTTGGCTGCTGCTGGGCGTGGTGCGGCTGCTGACGGGTGCGCAGGCCCGCTGGCTGGGCTGCCCCCCCAAGGCCGAGCAGCGGATTTATTTCGCCAACCACCAAAGCCATGCCGACCTGGTGCTGATCTGGGCGGCGCTGCCCGAAGCGCTGCGGGCCATCACCCGCCCCATTGCCGCCCGCGACTATTGGACACGGGGGCGGTTTCGGGCGTGGATCACGCGGGCGGTTTTTCATGCGGTGTACGTGGACCGCCAGCGCACCGACGGCAGCGACCCGCTGGAGCCGCTGGTGGAGGCGCTGCGCCGGGGCGACTCCCTCATTCTGTTTCCCGAAGGCACCCGCGGCCATGAGCCGCTGCCCCAACCGTTCAAGGCGGGGCTGTACAACCTGGCGCGGCAGTTCCCCGAGGTGGTGCTGGTGCCCACCTGGATTCACAACGTGCAGCGCGTGATGCCCAAAGGCGAGGTGGTGCCCGTGCCGGTGCTGTGCTCGGTCACCTTTGGGGAGCCCCTGGTGTTGGGTGCAGCAGAAGACCGTGCCGCTTTTCTGGCCCGCGCGCGGGAAGCCGTGGTGGCCCTGAAAGACCGCTGAGGCCCTGCCGCCGCACCACGCCGCCCCCACACCCGCCATGAACCGATTCGTCAAAAACCTGTCGCCCGACCAGCAGTTGAGCCTGCTGTTCGTGAGCGTGCTGGTGCTGTTGCTGCTGGCGTCGTCGGTGCTGTTCCTGCTGTCGCTGCGGGAGCGCGCCGAGGACGACCCCGTCCGGCTGCGGCTGGAGCGGGTGCGCGAGGCCCTGACCCGCACCTGGGTGTTGATGGGCCTGGTCTGGCTGGGCCTGGCGCTGGGGCCCACCGGCGCCACCTTGCTGGTGGCGCTGGGCTCGCTGCTGGTGCTGCGGGAGTTCATCAGCCTCACCCCCACCCGACGCGCCGACCACCGGGCCCTGGTGGCGGTGTTTTTTGGGGTGTTGCCCGCCCAGTACGGGCTGCTGCTGAATGGGCATTACGACCTGTTCTCGGTGTTCATACCGGTGTATGTGTTTCTGGCGCTGCCCGCACTGGGCGCCCTGGGCAACGACCCCAAGGGGTTTCTGGAACGGCAAGCCACCTTGCAATGGGGGGTGATGGTCTGCGTGTACGGCCTGAGCCACGTGCCGGCGCTGCTGGTGCTGCAGGTGCCGGGGGCCGAAGGGCGCAGCGGCTTTCTGGTGTTTTACCTGGTGGCGGTGGTGCAAAGCTGCATGGTGGTGCAGCATGTGGCAGGGCGCTGGCTGGCGCGGCCCCCGCACCTGCCGGCCATCAGCGACGGTTTTCACGCCACCAGCTGGGCACTGGGCGTGCTGGCGGGCGGGCTGGTGGGGGGCCTGTTGTCGGGGCTGACGCCCTTCAAACCCGGGCAGGCATTGGGCATGGCGCTGATCGCCTGCTGCGCCGGAACGCTGGGGCACTTGGTGATGAAAGCCATCAAGCGCGACCGCGGCGTGCCGCACTGGGGGGGACAGGGCCGCTCGGTCACCGGGGCCAGTGGCCTGCTGGACCGGGTGGACGCGCTGTGCTTTGCCGCACCCGTGTTGTTCCAGTCGGTGCGCTGGTATTTCGGAAATTGAAGCTTTTTTCGGCACTGGCGCACGTCTGTATTGGTTTTTAAGCTATGTTCTTTAAAAATGCGCATTCTCGGCATTGACCCCGGCCTGCTGACCACCGGCTTTGGCGTGATCGACGCCGAAGGGGCGGAACTGCACTACGTGGCCAGCGGCACCATCAGCACGGCCAAGGTGGCCTCCCGGCTGTTGCCGCAGCGGCTGAAAGTGCTGTTCGACGGCATTGGAGAGGTGGTCAAGCGTTACGAGCCTGACGTTTCCGCCTGCGAAATTGTGTTCGTCAACGTGGACCCGCAGGCCACCCTCAAGCTCGGACAGGCACGGGGGGCCTGCCTGACGGCGCTGGTGGCCAACGGGCTGGAGGTGAGCGAATACACCGCGCTGCAAATGAAAAAAGCCGTGGTGGGCCACGGCAAAGCGGCCAAGCCGCAGGTGCAGGAAATGGTGCGCCGCCTGCTCGCCTTGCCGGGACTGCCCGGCACCGACGCGGCCGATGCGCTGGGCTTGGCCATCGTCCACGCGCAGGTCAGCCGTTCCACGCGGGCCATTGCACAAGTCACCGGCCTGAACGCCCGCGTCAGCGCGGCGTACAAGGCCGGGCGCAGCTACTGATAGGCCGCCAGCCGTTTCCGCGTGCGGCCGGGCTCAGACCATGCGTTCCAGAACCAGAACGGCAAAAAAGCCCAGCGCCGCCAACACCGTCCATTTCATGATGACCAAGCCGATGCGCCGGTAACGCACCTGCCCGGTGGCCACGTACAACACCAGCGACGCCACCACGGCCAGCGAGAGCAGGATCATCATCCAGCGAAAAATCAGCACATTGGTCTCCCGATCAGTGAAGCACACGGCCATTGGCCGCAACGACCCCTTTCACCGCCACGGCGCATGCGCAACCAAACCCGGCAGGAAAGACGCGCCCCGACCCGATGCACCTTTGGCAGCAAGGCCTGCCCAGCCGCCGCCCTTGGCGCGGGGCGTCACCAGGCCGGCATCAGTTCGGCCAGTCCGGGCGGCACTTGGCGCAGGTCGTCAAAAATGACTTCCTCCCAGGCGTCGGGCTGGTCCAGCAAGGCGCGCAACAGCAGGTTGTTCAGGCCGTGGCCCGAGCGAAACGCGCTGTAAGCCGCCAGCAGTGGCCGACCCAGCAGGTACAGGTCGCCCATGGCGTCCAGAATTTTGTGTTTGGCGAATTCGTCGCCGTAGCGCAGGCCGTCGGCATTGAGCACGCGGTAGTCGTCCATGACGATGGCGTTGTCCAGACCGCCGCCGCGCGCCAGGCCATTGGCCCGCAACATTTCCACGTCGCGGGTGAAGCCAAACGTGCGGGCCCGCGCAATCTCCCTGGCGTAGCGGCCCGAGCCCAGATCGAACGACACCGACTGGCCGGTGGCGTCCACCGCCGGGTGGTCGAACTCGATCTCGAACGACAGCGTGTAGCCGTGGTGTGGGTCCAACCGCGCCCATTTGTGCTGTGCGCCCTCGCCTTGGCGCACTTCCACCGGACGGGTGACGCGCACAAACCGCCGCGGCGCGGGTTGGTCCACCACGCCCGCGCTCTGCAGCAAATACACAAAGGAGGCGGCCGATCCGTCCAGAATCGGCACTTCCTCGGCGGTGATGTCGATCAGCAGGTTGTCCAGCCCCAGCCCCGCGCAGGCGGACATGAGGTGTTCCACCGTGAGCACGCGGGCGTCGCCGCAGGACAGGGTGGAGGCCAGCCGCGTGTCGCTGACCGCCTGCGCGGACACCTTGAGGTCCACGGGCTGTGGCAGGTCCACCCGGCGAAAGACGATGCCTGCATCGGGCGGTGCGGGCCGCAAGGTCAACTCCACCCGCAAACCGCTGTGCAGACCCACGCCAACGGCGCGGGTGACGGTCTTGATGGTGCGTTGTTTCAGCATGCTGGGCATTGTAGGCAGGCGGGCCGGGGCCCACGGCCCACTGGGGACAAAGCGGCTTGCCATTGCCCCACCCCAAAAAGCCAAAGGCCCGGCTCCCCCCAATGGGGTTGACCGGGCCTTTGGCGCGATGGGCCTGCCACACGCAGGCCACCGGGTCAGTCCGCTTGTTTGCGCAGGAAAGCCGGAATTTCGAAATCGTCCATGCCGCCGGCGGACAGTGCGTCCACCTTGGCCGTGGCCTGGGTGCGGTTGGTGCGCCACACGCTGGGCACGGAGACCGCTTCCGGGCCGGCGGCCATGGCGGCGCTGGGCATGACACCGCCCAGACCCATGCCGCCCACGGCCTGCGCCGACGGGGTGGAAATGGGCATGTTGTCGGTGCCGGTGCGCAGCACCTGCAGGGGCGGCGCGGTGCGGCGGTTGGCCTGGGCTTTGTTCAGGCCGGTGGCCACCACGGTGACGCGGATGGCGTCGCCCAGGCTGTCGTCGTAAGCGGCGCCGTAAATGACGTGCGCGTCGGGCGAGGCGTAGGCGTTGATGGCGCTCATGGCCTGTTTGGACTCGCTGAGCTTCAGGCTGCCTTTGGACGCCGTGACCAGCACCAACACGCCCTTGGCGCCTTTCAGGTCCACACCGTCCAGCAGGGGGCAGGCGACGGCCTGTTCGGCGGCAATGCGGGCGCGGTCGGGGCCGGTGGCCGTGGCGGTGCCCATCATGGCCTTGCCGGGCTCGCCCATGACGGTGCGCACGTCTTCAAAGTCGACGTTGACGTTGCCGTACTCGTTGATGATTTCTGCAATGCCACCCACGGCGTTTTTCAGCACGTCGTTGGCGTGACCGAAGGCCTGGTCTTGGGTGATGTCGTCGCCCAGCACGTCCAGCAGCTTTTCGTTCAACACCACAATCAGGGAGTCGACGTTGGCTTCCAGCTCTTGCAGGCCGTTGTCGGCGTTGCCCATGCGGCGCGCGCCTTCCCATTCAAACGGCTTGGTCACCACACCAACGGTGAGGATGCCCATTTCCTTGGCCACGCGGGCAATCACGGGTGCGGCACCGGTGCCGGTGCCACCGCCCATGCCGGCGGTGATGAACAGCATGTGCGCGCCTTCAATGGACGCGCGGATGTCGTCGATGGCGGCCTCGGCCGCTTCACGGGCTTTCTCGGGTTTGCTGCCAGCGCCCAGGCCGGTGGAGCCCAGTTGCACCACGCGCTGTGCCGAGCTGCGGGAGAGGGCCTGCGCGTCGGTGTTGGCGCAGATGAATTCCACGCCCTGAACGCCCCGCTGCATCATGTATTCGACGGCGTTGCCGCCGCCGCCACCGACGCCGATGACCTTGATCTGTGTGCCTTGATTGAATTCTTCGATTTCGATCATCTCGATGCTCATGAAAGCCTCCTGCAACTGCGAATCTTAAACGTGGAAAACGGGTGGAAAAAGGGTCTGCTATGGTTTTTTTCAGCCGGTGGGCCAGTGCCGGTTGGGGGTGGGCCCGACCCTTGCGGGCGCAACAGTTGGCGGTGCATCAGAAGTTCCCCACAAACCAGTCTTTGACGCGTCCCAGCGCGCTTTGCACACTGCCCGCCTTCTGGGCCACCTTGTGCCCGCGCAGGCGGCCCAGGCGGGCCTCTTCCAGCAGGCCCATGACGGTGGCGGCACGGGGCTGGGCCACCATGTCGGCCAGTGCGCTGGCGTATTTGGGCACCCCGCGGCGCACGGGCTTGAGGAAAATGTCCTCGCCCAGCTCCACCATGCCCGGCATGACGGCGCTGCCGCCGGTGATGACGATCCCCGAGGACAGCACCTCCTCGTAGCCCGAGTCCCGAATGACTTGCTGCACCAGGGCAAAAATTTCTTCCACCCGCGGCTCAATGACACCGGCCAACGCCTGTTTGCCCAGCATGCGGGGGGCGCGGTCGCCCAGGCCGGGCACTTCCACCTGGGTTTGCGGGTCGGCCAGCAGTTGCTTGGCGCAGCCGCTCTCGACCTTGATGTCCTCGGCGTCTTTGGTGGGGGTGCGCAGCGCCATGGCGATGTCGCTGGTGATGAGGTCGCCGGCAATCGGGATGACCGCCGTGTGCCGGATGGCGCCACCGGCAAAAATGGCCACATCGGTGGTGCCCGCGCCAATGTCCACCAGTGCCACCCCCAGCTCGCGCTCGTCCTGGGTCAGGATGGCCTGGCTGCTGGCCAGCGGGTTGAGCATGAGCTGGTCCACCTCCAGCCCGCAGCGGCGCACGCATTTGATGATGTTTTCAGCGGCACTCTGGGCGCCGGTCACGATGTGGACCTTGGCCTCCAGGCGGATGCCGCTCATGCCGATGGGCTCTTTGACGTCTTGCCCGTCGATGACGAATTCCTGCGGCTCCACCAGCAGCAGCCGCTGGTCGGTGGAAATGTTGATGGCCTTGGCGGTTTCGATGACCCGGGCCACATCGGCGGGCATGACCTCGCGGTCCTTGATGGCCACCATCCCGCTGGAGTTGATGCCCCGGATGTGGCTGCCGGTGATGCCGGTGGACACCCTCGCAATCCGGCAATCGGCCATCAGTTCGGCTTCTTTCAGCGCCTGCTGGATGCTTTGCACCGTGGCGTCGATGTTGACCACCACGCCGCGTTTGAGGCCATTGCTGGGGGCCACGCCCAGCCCGGCCAGCTTGAGCTGCCCATCGGTCGTGACCTCCGCCACCACCACCATGATTTTGGAGGTGCCGATGTCGAGTCCAACCACCAGATCTTTGTAGTCCTTGGCCATGATGTGTGGGTTCGCTGTAGAGAAAGGGGTGAAACGGTTGATCGGTTGCGGGCGGTGTTCAGCGGCGCGCGGGTGCCGCAGGGATGGCCGCGGCGGGTTTGGGGGCCGAGGGGTCGGCGGTGGTCACGCCGTACAGCCGCACGGCATAGGCCGAGGGGTAGCGCAGGTCGGCCGACTGCAGCTTTCGGCCGTGCTGGCGAATGACCTGCGGAACCGTGGCCGTGAACTGCGCCACCCGGGCTTGCAGTTCGTCGATCTCGCCACGGCCCAGTTCCAGGCGGGCGCCGTTGTCCAACACCGCCCGCCAGCTGCCCTGGCCGGTCAGCTCCAACCGGTCCAGGTCCAGGTCCAGCCCCTGGAACAGCGGGCGAAGCGCGCCGTACACCGCTTGCACCCGGGCGGCCTGCCCCTCGGGGCCGGCCAGTTCGGGCAGCGCGTCGGTGTCGTCGTCCTCCACGCCGGTTTCAAACACTTCGCCCTGGCGGTTGACCAGCCGCGTGCCACCGGCCTGCCCCCACCAGGCCATGGCCTGGTGCTCCTCCACCGTGACGCGGATGCGGTTGGGGAACTCCCGCTCCACCACCACACGGCGCACCCAGGGCATGGCCTCAAACACGGCTTTCACCTCGGCCAGGTCCAGGGTCAGAAAGCTGCCCCGCAGCCGGGACGCCATGTGCGCACGAAACGTCACCTCGTTCTGGTGCTGCAAGTCGCCCTGCACCTCGATGGCGCGCACCGTCCACACCGGGTGTCGCACCGCCCACAGCCCCGCCGCGCCCAGCACCAGGCCGACGAACACCCAGCCCAGCAGGCCGGTGGCAACGGCCATCAGGCGAACGTCCAGTGGCAAAGGCATGGCGGCGGCCGAAGCGGTCATGGGCGACGGGTCTCCGGTCCACGGTCCAGGGCCGCCTCGCGCAGCAAACCCACACACAGCGCTTCGTAACTGAGCCCGGCGGCACGGGCCGCCATGGGCACCAGCGAGTGGCCGGTCATGCCGGGCGAGGTGTTCATTTCCAGCAGAAACGGCTGGGCGTCGCTGGCGCGAATCATCAGGTCGGCACGCCCCCAGCCACGGCAGCCCAACGCGCGGTAGGCGGCCACGGTCAGGCGCTGGATCTCGGCCTCCAGTTCAGCGGGCAGGCCACTGGGACACAGGTAGCGGGTGTCGTCGGAGTGGTATTTGTGCTCAAAGTCGTAATTGCCGTCGGGCGCCTGAATGCGAATGACGGGCAGCGCCACGGCCGAAGCCCCTTCGCCCAGCACGGCACAGGTCACCTCGTCGCCCTGAATGAAGGTTTCGCACAGCACATCGGCGTCGAAGCCCGCAGCCAGGGTGACCGCCGCCTGCAGGTCTGCGGCGGCCTGCACCCGCGTCACGCCAAAGGACGAACCCTCACGGGCGGGCTTGACGATGAGCGGCAAGCCCAGCGCCCCGGGCAACTCGGCGGTGTGGTCCGGGCCGTGCTGGCCCGCGCCCAGGGTGCGCCAGGCGGGGGTGGGCAGCCCCACGGCGCCCCACAGCCGTTTGGTGGTGATTTTGTCCATGGCCACCGCCGACGCCATGACGCCCGACCCGGTGTAGGGCAGGCCCAGCAACTCCAGCGCGCCTTGCACGGTGCCGTCTTCACCGTGGCGGCCGTGCAGCGCAATGAAGCAGCGGTCAAACCCCTGGGCCACCAGCGACTGCAGCGGCGGCTCGGCAGGGTCGAAAGGATGGGCATTGACCCCTTGGGACAACAGCGCATTGAGCACGCCCGTGCCCGACATCAGGGACACCGGCCGCTCGGCAGGGGTGCCCCCCATCAACACCGCCACCTTGCCCAGCGCCGCCACGTCGGCCACGGGGGCACGCATGCGGGTCAAGCCATCAACCATGGTTCATCTCC
>JACCDH010049677.1_pt1 | contig 19662 bp, 21 predicted proteins | sample 7442481 | NCBI WGS metagenome assembly JACCDH01 (sample SAMN15323433, study PRJNA562643) | freshwater metagenome | isolation source: river surface water | place: USA:Blue River Watershed | collected 2017-08-15 | reverse complement strand
CTAGAGGGTGTTATGCACTCATCCCGGGGTCGCGTTCGCACGAGAAGCGCTCAGCGCAAGGCGTGGCGCGCCGCTCAGGGTGGTCCCCTGCGCAAGCGCCGCAACGCGGCGATGGGCGCTTCTCGTGCGAACCCTCCGGGCAGTTCAGGAAACAGGCCGCCTGCGGCGTTGCGACTCCTTGCCGTAGCACCGCTACGACGCGTCGCCGCGCCTTGCATCCGACCTGTTTCCTGAACTGCGCGACCCCGGGATGAGTGCATAACACCCTCTAAGGTATCACTGCGGTCAAGCAGATCACTGGTACGTTGATTCATTCAATCGGTCGATCACGACAGTGTCATTGGCAATAGCTGCCAGCCGTTTCGCGCTCACCAAATCAAAAGTATCCAATCGAAGATCAATGCCGGCTTCCAAAAGCTTGCTGGTCATCGTTGTATTATTTTTTTGAAGTGCGAAATGCAGCGCAGTATATCCCCAGCGATTGCTGATATTCGGGTCTGCTCCCAGATTGAGTAGTGCGATAAAAAATGAAATATTATTTTCTTTGGCTGCCAGCATCAGAGGCGTATTTCCATGATTATCAATACCGTTCAAAGGCACTCCCAGACTGATAAATTCATCGGCCATCGATAGCGAATTCAGGGCCACTGAGGCTTTGGTGGGAATATGCATATTGATGGCCAGCGGCTTGGGTAAGTTTTTCTTTTTTTTCTTGAGTTGTTTGATCAGTTTTTCAGGGCTTTCGGAAAGAGCATGGAGTATGTTCTTGCCTGAGGCGTCCCTGGCTTTTGGATCTGCGCCTGCTTTCAACAACATTTTTACCATGACGTCATTTTTTTGACTCGCTGCCAGTAACAAGGGAGGCATGCCATCCTTATCGGGGACGTTGACTTCGTTGGCTTGTCCTGTCGCGACAAGGTGCTCAATGAGAAAGGCAGCGATCTCCGTCTGACCTCGGCGCACAGATTTAATCAGGAGTGACTCTGAGTCGGGACGGGATTTTCTGATGTTTGCGCCGTAAATCAGAAGGAGTCCTACCATGCGCGCGCTGCCGCGGAAAATGGCCTGCTGAAGCAGGTTTGCTCCTTTGGCGTTTTCTGTATTCACGTTGGCGCCTGCTGCCAATAGCCGTTCGGCGGCCTCAAGGTTGTTGAATTGAATTGCGACTTCCATCGGCGACAGGCCCTCGTCATTTTTCAGATCGAGCAAACGGTTGTCGGATGCCAGGCCTGTCGGGCCAAGCAATACATCGAAAATTGCTGCATTAGACCGTATGCTCGCTACGTGCAGAACATGGCGTAATTCCATGTGAGTGGTGGTGATCCCACCCAGATGATCCAGCAACAGACTGACCAGCTTTCTGTCGTTGGATTGAATCGCTGCTAGAAGCGCTTGCTGTTTTCCTGCGTCGGAGATAGGGAGACCTCCGTAATGAAGCAGCATCGCTGCAAAGGTCGTACAGCCATGCTTGAGTAGATGCGATAGAAACTGATCGCTTTCTTTCGCGCTCATCTTCGGCAATAAGCCTTGTTCTTTGCAATACAGAAATTTTCCTACAGAGTCGTTGAACCCCAGCTCCCGGTCGGATGCCGATGAACCATGGGGATCATATTGTTCCCAGTTCACTCGGTTGGGAACCAAGCTAAATAAAATCCGGTGTTTTGCTGATTCGGTGATTGTTCTAAGTACTTTCCGCTCAGGATCCTTGTCGTTGACTAGTGTCATCACAGTGATCAGCGGCCTGTATCGCATGGCGAACTCAAATAGCGCCCTCGGATTTTTGTGAGAACCGCTCGGTGCATTCTCTGGGTCGATGCTCCAGGAGGCAAGCTCAGTCGGCCGGTGAATGCGATACTGATTTTTGCCCGCCAGGGCCATATCCTGCAGGGCATAGCCCTCCATATGGTGCCAAACATCCTCTGTGCTTGGCTGCGTCCCCTTGATTTTGAGATGTGTGCTGATAAATTTGAGAACTTCCCCGGACTGAGCAAACCCCACTCGGGAGCTTATCGTGCTTTTTCCGGAATGAAAAAACACCTGGCCGTCAGCTGATTTCATGCGTGCTGCGTAATATCCTGAGTTGCAACCAAGTATATGAAAGCTAGGCTTTTTTTCATCAGGGAATAATGTCCAGACACATTCGAAAAGCTGCTCCATGCCGATGTGAAGTGATTTTCCTTCGCTTTTGAATGAGAAGTACAACTCATCAGTCAATTGATCGGAGTAAGTATGCGATTGAATGAAAATTACTGTGTCGCCTGTTATTTCACCAGCGTCGATACGCTCGGCTAATTCTTTCAGAACGGCGCATTTTTTTTCCCACAGAGTTCCGCTTCCGATCCCGCTGATACGCATCTTGGAGATATACAGATTATTGAAGGCGCCGCAAAGCTCATTGATTCTTTCTTCATCTTTTTCAAATATTTGATCAAACAAGAAAATTGCGTTCGCGGCAAGCGGCTTAGGCGTCGATTTATTTTGGATTTGGATTTTGGAAATATCTTCGATCAGGATGGGTTTTTCTGTCCACTTTACAGGGTTTGAGTTCATTTCTTTGCCTCAGATAAAGTTCGATGAGCGGCATTTTCTTTTCGACTGTTACCGTATTGAAGCTCAGTGGTTGATTGAGGCAGAGAGTTTCTGTAAGCGCACACTTAGTACACTGGATTCTTAAAACTTTCCTCCAATAACTTTTCGTTTCGGAAAAGTCATGGATGGCGTTTGAGCTTTTTCTCGCGGTTCAGCGCCAGACGGCCAGCGCAGCACTCAGCGAGTTCATGATCGGAGTGCTTAGCAATGGCAATACCAAGGTCAGCACCAGAAATCCCATCGCCAGTGTCACCGGCATGCCAATGCTGAATAAATTCAGCTGAGGGGCTGCACGAGTGAGGACGCCAAGAGCGAGGTTGGTGATCAGCAAGGCGGCGATTACGGGCATGGCCAGCTGCAGGCCACAGGAAAATACGGTGCCGCCTGCCAGCACAAGCTGCCGGAAAAATCCGCTGCCGATGAGGATCGGGGAAATGGGTATCTGCCGGAAGCTGTCAGCCAGCGCTGCCATCATGGCCAGGTGCAGGTTGGAAGAGACAAACACCAGCAATGCCAGCCATCCGAACAGCTGGCTCGTAACGGTGGCGTGGTGCTGACCCAGCGGATCGAACTGACTGGCAAATGACAAGCCCATCGTCAGCCCGCAGAGCTCGCCGGCCAGTTCGACGGCGGCGAAAGCGATCCGCATCATGAAGCCGAGCGCCAGCCCGATCAGCATTTGCTGCAGCAGAATCATCAGTCCAGGCAGTGAGACGGGCTCGATGCCAGAGGGTATGGCCGGCGCGATGACCACCGAAAGCAATAATCCCAGTCCCAGCTTGACGCGCACGGGTACGCTGCCATGCCCGAACAAGGGAGCGACCGAGAGCAACGCGAGGATTCGTGCGGCAGGCCAGAGCAGCATGCTCAGCCAGACGTTCAGCTGCACACTACTGACGGTGATCATGGCTTTATCCGACCAGGGCGGGGATGCCGGTCAGGCAGCGCCGGGTGAAATCGATCAGCACCGTCAGCATCCACGGACCGCCAATGACCAGCCCCACGACGACCCCCAGCAGCTTGGGAATGAACGACAGCGTTGATTCATTGATCTGGGTCGCCGCCTGAAACACGCTGACGACCAGCCCGATCAGCAGAATGATCAGCAGCAGGGGCCCGGCGACCAACAGCATGGTTTCCATGGCCAGCCGGGTTTGCGTCATGACGGTTTCGGGGGTCATCTCGACCTCACTGGACAAAACTCTGCGCCAGCGAACCCACCAGCAGCGCCCAGCCATCGACCAGAACGAACAAAATCAATTTGAAAGGCAGCGAGACAATCGCCGGAGAGACCATCATCATGCCCATGGCCATCAGCACGCTGGCAACGATCATGTCGATGATCAGGAAGGGAATGAAGATCGCAAAGCCGATCTGGAAGGCGGTCTTCAGCTCAGAGGTGATGAAGGCCGGCACCAGCAGGCGCAGCGGGACGTCTTCGGGGCCTGTCAGTTGCGGGCTACGGGATAGCTGCACGTACAGCGCCAGATCGGATTCGCGGGTCTGCGCCATCATGAATTGCTTCAACGGTGCGGCTCCCTTGTCGAGTGCGGCGCTCATGCTGATCTTGTTTTCCTGCAGCGGCTGCCATGCCTCGGCATAGATGGTGTCCAGCGTTGGCCCCATCACGAACAGGGACAGGAACAGCGACAGACCAATGATCACCTGATTCGGCGGCGCATGCGGCACGCCGAGCGCCTGCCGCAGCAGTGACAGCACGATCACAATGCGGGTGAAGCTGGTCATCATCAGCAGGATCGCCGGCAAGAAACCCAGCGCAGTCATGAACAGCAGGGTTTGCAGCGGCAGTGTGTAATTCGTGCCGCCGCCGGGCGCGGGTGTCGCGCTGAAGGCAGGCAGTCCGGCTTCTGCAAAGGCCGGCAGCGGCATCAGCGTCGACAGCAGCATCGACAGCAGCACTGACATCGGCAGTGCGGCAGGCAGAACCGCACTCAGCACCTTCGGCAGCCGCTGGCTTGTTCGTCGGATCATTTGTTGAGCTTTCGTATGCGCTCGGACGGCGTGATGATGTCGGTCAGCCGTATGCCGAACTTGTCATTCACGACCACCACTTCGCCTTGCGCGATCAGGCAGCCATTGACCAGTACATCCATCGGCTCGCCCGCCATGCCATCCAGTTCCACTACCGAGCCTTGTGCGAGCTGCAGCAGATTGCGTATCGCGATCTTGGTGCGGCCCAGTTCGACCGTCAGCTGCACCGGTATGTCGAGGATGAAGTCGATATCATTCGGCTGACCTCCGGGGGAGGGGGCGGTGAAGTCCCGGAAGCTGGCTTTCTCCGCGGGCGCGCCTTGCGCGCCATCGGCTGCGGCCTGCTCGGCCAGTGCCGCGCTCCAGTCATCGACCGTGCCGGAGTTCTCAGGGTCCAGTGGGTTCATGCGATTCTCCTTGCAGGGATTCCTGGTGCGCTGCGGGCAGCAATTCGAGCACCTTCAATGCGTATTGACCATTCAGCTGCCCGTGCTGGCAGTGCATGACGGGCACGCCGGCGACTTTGGCCTCAATGAAGTCCGGGATATCGATGGGAATGACCTGACCTTCGCGCAGTCGCATCACATCATCCAGCGTCATGCGGACGGTGCCGAGGTCGGCGACCAGCTCGACCTCGGCGGTCTGGATTTGCTGCTTGAGCAGCTTGATCCAGCGCTGATCCATTTCCAGCGTCTCGCCTTGCAGGCTGGAGGTCAGCAGGTCGCGGATCGGCTCGATCATTGCGTAGGGCGTGCAAAAATGCATTTCGCCAGAGATCGAACCCAGCTCGACGGTGAAGGTGGTGGTCACGACCACTTCATTCGGTGTGGCGATATTCGCGAACTGTGTGTTCATCTCCGAGCGCAGGTATTCGAAATTCAGCGGATACACGGGCTCCCAGGATTTGCTGTAGCTCTCGAAAATGATCTCCAGCACGCGCTGGATGATGCGCTGCTCGGTCTGCGTGAAATCGCGTCCTTCGACACGCGTATGAAAGCGACCATCGCCGCCGAACAGGTTGTCGATCATCAGGAAGACCAGATCGGGATCGATCACCATCAGTCCGGTGCCCCGCAAGGGCTTGTAGTGCACCAGATTCAGATTGGTGGGCACCACTAGGTTGCGGATGAATTCGCTGTACTTCGATACTTTGACCGGGCCGACGGACACTTCGGCGGTACGGCGCAGGAAGTTGAACAGGCCAATGCGGAACAGCCGCGAGAAGCGCTCATTGATGATCTCCAGCGTCGGCATCCGTCCGCGGACAATGCGTTCCTGCGTCGCCAGGTTGTAGGGACGCACGCCCGCAGCTTCTGCCGAGGGCTGAGCATCTTCGGCGTCCCCGGTGACGCCGCGCAGCAGCACATCGACTTCTTCCTGAGAGAGAAAATTCTCTGCCATGGCTACTGGATCACAAAGGCCGTGAAGTACACACCGCTGACTGCAGGCGGCTTCAGACCTGTCGCATACGCTTGCTGCAGTGTGGCGGCGATGTCTTTGGCGAGCTTTTCCTTGCCTTCTGGCGTCTTCAGCGATTCCGCAGCGTGTGCCGACATCAGCAGCAGCAGGCGGCTGCGCACCTGGGGCAGGTAGCGCTTCAGTTGTTCTGCGTCTTCTTCGCTGCGTAGCTGCAGGCTGAAGCTGGACTGCAGGAGGTGATCATCATTCAGATTGACCGTGAAAGGCTCCAGCTCCATGAAGACAGGGGGCGCAACCACTACCGGGGCTGCGGCTTTGTCTTGTGCGGGCTTGAGATAAAGATAAGCGCCCGCACCCCCGGCGATCACGAGCAGCACGATCGTGATGATCGCGATCATCAGCAGCGGTCGCTTGCTGGATGGAGCTTGGGCTGCGGCGTTGTCCGCAGCAGGTGAGGTTGCAGTGGTGGCCATGGCATCAGAGGCGAGTTCAGTGGATTCTAGGCAGCGACATGCGCCCCGAAAGTGCCAAGCACCGGGGTAATTCAGGGTGTTTTCCCGGTTGAACTATCGGGCGTCGTTCAAATGGTGATCAGGCGTACAGATCCAGAAGCCGATGGTCGCCGGTGGCAGCTGCCGACCTCGGCAGAGCGGAATCGGTCTCGTCGCTATTTGTCTGAGTGTCATCAGACGTTGACGTGGGCCGGTAAGCGTGTCGCTCGCGTTCATTGCGGTGTTGCAGATGACGGTTGTCCTGTTCGACGCTCGCGCCCGCGAGGTTCAGTCCTGATTCCTCGAGCATGGCCTTCAGCTCGGGCATGGCCGCTTCGATGGCCTGCCTGACTTCGGGCAGGGGGCTGCTGAAGCTGGCAGTAGTCTCTTTGCCGGTCAGCTGAAGTTCCACCCTGATCGGCCCCAGTTCAGGAGGATTGAGCGACAGGCTGGCGCTGTGCAGTTCATGCTTCGTCATCCAGCGGATCTGCTGGCTGAATTCATGGTTCCATCCAGACGACCCCAGCGCTGAATGCAGGCTGAGATCATTCTTCATCGCCGTGCCAGTGTCGTTTGGCGCTGGCAGGTGAGGCGACGCGATGGCCACTTCGGCTAAAGGTCCGATATCCGGTGCCGCATGATGTTCAGCGTGTTCCCGCGCGGCGCTGAGGGCAGGGGTAGTCTCTGCCCGGTGCAGTGCAGAAGTTTCCGGAAGCGCTTGCCCATGGGTAGATGCACGCATATTCACGCCGTGAATGCCGATGGCAGGATCATCTTGTGCAGATGCCGACATCATGTCGATGTTCGTCGTTGTGCTTGTCTTCGGCGCGGTGGCGACGAGGATAGTCCTGTGCTCGGCGGGCAGCAGCATCAGCAAGTCTTGCACAGCGACTGTGGGATCTTCGCGTTCCTTGTCCTCCATCGGATGCACGGCTTCGTTCGCTGGCAGCCCCGGAGCGAGGACGGCAGGGGAAGCGAACGCCATGGATTGGGAGAGCAATGCGCCGAAAGCTGCCGGGTCAGTCATCGCAGCATCAGCCGCACCTCCCGGCACGTTCATCGCCTCTGCGGTGCCGGCTGAGGAGCGGTGTACTGAGGGCAGGGACAGCGAGCTCATGCCAGGCCTGCCTGCTTGCGCGCCGCGTTCGCCGCAAATTCGTCCATGGATTTCTGTTCCTGCCTGGCGGCGATGGCGTGCTGTCGCTGCTGTGCACGCTGTGCCAGCAGTTCGAAACAGATCTCCCGCTGACGTGCCTGCTGCCAGGCGAGCATCGCCTGCTGGTTCTGCGCTTCCGCATCTTCCACGATCTGCCGCTGACCATCGACCGCGCGCCCGACCTTGTGCATGAACAGGCCGAAATTCTGCCAGCCATGCATGCGGGTTCCCTGCTCAAGCGAGGCGCTCATCCGTTGTTCGTAATCCTGCTGCAACTGTGCCAGCATGCCCATCCGATCCAGCGCGTCGCGTTGCGCGGATCCGGTCTGTGCAAGGCGGCGTGCGGCAGCCTCTGTGCGGTCGTTGGCAAGAGATAGCAAGAGATCGAGCGCTGGAGATGTTTTCATTCCGGCCAGTGTAGGCCGGTCGCACTGGCCATCATCCGGCAAACAGGGAGGCCAAACCGGCCAAGCTTTCTGCTTTGTCACAGCGCTGATGAATCGCCTGTTGCAAGAATTGCGTGATCGCGGGATGACGGGCAATCGCTTCATCGAGCTGCGGATCGCTGCCGCGCTGATAGGCGCCGACCGCGATCAGATCGCGATTGCGCTGCCAGGCCGACAGCAGTTGTTTCAGCCGGCGTGCCTGCTGCTGATGATCGTGGGTGGTGATGGCATGCATGACCCGGCTGATCGATGGTTCGATATCAATGGCCGGATAATGTCCGGCCTCGGCCAGCGTCCGTGAAAGCACGATATGGCCATCCAGAATCGCACGCGCCGAGTCCGCAATCGGGTCCTGCTGATCGTCGCCTTCGGTCAGCACCGTGTAGAACGCAGTGATCGAGCCGCTGCCCACGCGGCCATTGCCGGTACGCTCCACCAGTGCCGGCAGCTTGGCGAACACGGAGGGCGGATAGCCCTTGGTTGCTGGCGGCTCGCCGACCGCCAGCGCAATCTCCCGTTGTGCCATCGCATAGCGTGTGAGCGAATCCATGATCAAGAGCACATGCTGACCCTGATCGCGAAAATGCTCGGCAATCGAGGTCGCATAGGCGGCACCCTGAAGCCGCAGCAGCGGTGGCGCATCGGCCGGTGCGGCGACCACGGCTGAGCGGGCACGGCCTTCCTCGCCGAGAATTTGTTCGATGAACTCCTTCACCTCACGGCCGCGCTCGCCGATCAGCCCGACCACCACGACATCGGCCATCGTATAGCGCGCCATCATGCCCAGCAGCACGCTCTTGCCCACACCAGAGCCGGCGAACAGACCGATGCGCTGCCCGCGCCCGACCGTCAGCAGCGCATTGATCGCGCGCACACCCACGTCCAGCACGGTATCGATGGGCGCGCGATCGAGCGGGTTGAGCGCGCGCGCATTCAGGGGCGCGCTGATATCGGCATCGAGCTTGCCGCGCCCGTCGAGCGGCCGGCCGGCCCCATCGACCACACGGCCAAGCAGCTGCGCGCCGACGGGCAGATGACGCATCTGATCCGAGTGACGTCGACGCGGATGCGCGACTTTGCCCGCGCCCGGCAGCAGTGCCGAGGTCTCCAGCGGGGTCACGCGAGCGCCGGGTGCGACGCCATCGGTCTGACCCTGCGGCATCAGCAGCAGGCGATCATCACGAAAGCCCGCCACTTCGGCTTCGACGTCGCCACCGCTTTGCAGCGCGACTTTGACGACGCCGCCGACCGGCAAGCTCAGGCCGCTGGCTTCCATCGCCAGTCCGGTCACGCGCGTCACGCAGCCGGCTTTCATCATGGGGTCGGCCATGCCAAGCAGCGTGCGGCAATCTTTCAGGTGATGCCGCCAGCGGGACAGGTGCGAGTTCATTGAATCGGATTACGGCAGTCAGGGAGAGTCGGGGGAGTCCCCCTCATCCAGCCAGCGCTGATCCTTGCCCATGACAGCGGCGATACGCTTCCAGCGCACGCTGATATCGGCGTCGATGTGCTGCGTTGGCGTCTCTATCCGGCAGCCCCCTCGCTCCATCTGCGAATCGCTGCGCAATCGCCAGCCATCCCTATCCAGCAGATCGCCCAGATGGTCGCGTACCAGCAGCGCATCTTCCGGATGCAGCACCAGTACCGACGGTCCGTGCGCGGGCACCAGCTCTCGCACCAGTGATTCGACCAGCGGCAGCAGCAGGGCCGGGCGCGCGGCAATCGCGGTGGAGAGCATGGCTTTGGCAATATCCAGCGCGAGTGACAACAGATCGTGCGCAATCAGCTGGTCGGCCTGTGACAGTGCCTCGGACAGCCCGGTGGCCAGTCCGGCCAGACGCTCGCGTTCGGCACTGGCGACCTCGCGTCCTGCGGCCAGTCCTTCCGCTTGGCCAGCGGCATGGCCTTGCTGATGGCCAGCGGCATAGCCTTCCGCGCGTGCCGCATCGCGACTGTCTGAAATTTGTTGCGACAGCTGGCGCGTGAGCGCAGCACGCGCGGCTTTTTCTGCTTCGGCACGGGCGACTGCGGTCGGGCGGTTGTCACCGAAAGACGCCATTTCCCAGCGCTGCCATGCGCTTTGCTCGGACAAGGGGATGTTCGCGCCGGCGACCATGGCATCGAGGCTGTCCGGCAAAGGGTGGGCAAGCCCGGCCTCTTCAGTGATCTCAGTGATCACGGTGATCTCGCTCATCTCAGACAAAAGGATCATCTCCCTTCGCGCCCAGTGTCAGTTCGCCTTCGTCGGCGAGGCGGCGCACGATGGACAGAATTTCTTTCTGCTTCGCCTCGACTTCGGACAGGCGTACCGGACCTTTGGCATCGAGATCTTCTTTCAGCATCTCGCCGGCGCGTTGCGACATGTTCTTGAATAGCTTGTCTTTCAGCGCTGGTCCCGCGCCCTTGAGCGCGACAATCAGCGATTCGGATGGCACTTCGCGCAACAGCGTCTGTATGCCCCGGTCTTCGATCTCGGCGATATTGTCGAAGACGAACATCTCATCCATGATCTTTTGCGCCATGTCGGCGTCATAGCTCTTGAGATTGCCGATCACGGAAGCCTCATGCTCGCCGCTGAAGAAATTCATGATCTCGGCGGCAGCACGCACGCCGCCCATGGGTTTTTTCTTCAGGCTCTCATTGCCCGTCAGGAGTTTGGTCAGGACTTCATTCAGTTCACGTAAAGCAGCGGGTTGCACGCCGTCGAGCGTGGCAATGCGAAGCACCACGTCATTGCGCAGACGCTCGGTGAAATAACCCAGCACTTCGCAGGCATGGTAGCGCTCCAGATGCACCAGTATCGTCGCGATAATCTGCGGATGCTCATGCCGTATCAGCTCGGCAACCGATTGTCCGTCCATCCATTTCAGGCTCTCGATGCCGGAGGCTTCGCGCGCGCCGAGGATGCGGTTGAGCAGCGTGCTGGCCTTGTCGTCGCCCAGCGCCTTCGTCAGCACGCTGCGGATGTAATCGTCCGAGTCGATGCCGAGCGAGGTGTTCTGCTCGGTCTCCTGACGGAACTCGGCCAGCACGGCGGCCAGCTCATCGCTTTGCACGGCCTTCATGCCCGACATCGCCGACCCCAGCTGCTGCACTTCGCGCGGACTGAGGAATTTCATCACTTCCGCGGCTTCATCCTCGCCCAGCGCCAGCATCAGGATGGCGGCCTTTTGTACGCCTTCGTTGTTCATTCGGCACCTACCCAGCGGCGGACCACATTCGCGACAATGCGAGGGTCATCGCGTGCGATCTGCCGCACGTTGTCCAGATCACTGCGTTTTGGATTAGCTGATTCGCCCGGCTCGCCCAGCACCGGTTCGATCACGGCGTCTTGCGCCGTTGCTGTCGGGTCTGCCATCGCGCGCGGCTCCCTCATCCTGCGCAGCAGCGGGCGCAGCTGGCCGAAATACAGCCAGCCGATCAGTACGGCCATCAGCAGATAGCGGCCTGCATCTTTTGCCAGCTGCTGCATGTCCGGATCGCGCCACAGCGGCAGCGCCTCGATCACCGGTTTGTCCAGCGTGAACGGACTGTTCGCGACATTCAGAGTGTCGCCACGTTCTTTATTGAAGCCCATCGCCTCGCGCACGAGATCGGTGATAGCGGTCTTCTCATCGTCAGTCAGCGCGCGTGTGACGGGCTTGCCATTCTTGTCGGTATCCTGCTTGTAGTTCACCACGACCGCCACCGACAGGCGGCGCAGCCCGCCCATCGGCTGCTGCGTATAGCGCAGCGTCTTGTCGATCTCGTAGTTGACGGTATTGTCCTTCTGCCGGCTGCCGGGTGGCGTGCTGGCATTCGGTTGGGGGGGCGCGTCATTCATCGGCGCTGTGCCCGGTTGCGGCGGCTGGTTGGAGAGCGCGCCCGGTACCCCGGAAGCCGTCGCGCTGCCGGTGCTTTGCGATTCACTGCTGTGCTGGCTGCGTATCGCGGCGGTGTCTGGTGTGGGATTTGGGCGATAACTTTCTGCGGCTTGTTCGCTGGTTGAAAAATCCACATCCGCGCTGACCTCGGCGCGTACATTCGACGCGCCGACGATGGGTGTGAGGATGGATTCAATGCGACGAGCGATCGACTGCTGCAGCTCGTTGACATATTTGAGCTGGGTCGGGTCCAGCTGATGACCGTTGCTGCTCTTCTTGCTGTCCGAGAGCAGGCTGCCGTTCTGATCAACGACCGTGACATTCGCCACTGGCAGATCGGGCACGCTGGAGGCCACCAGATGCACGATGGCGCTGACTTGCTGCGGCTCCAGCGAACGCCCCGGCTGCAGGTTCAGCATTACGGAGGCGGTGGGCTTCTGCTGGTCGCGCAGGAAGACCGAGGCTTTGGGCAGGGCCAGATGCACGCGCGCGGACTGCACCGACGCCAGCGATTGTATGGTGCGCGCGAGTTCGCCCTCCAGCGCGCGCTGGAAGTTCACTTGCTCAAGAAATTGCGAGATGCCGAGCTTCTGATTTTCCATCAGCTCAAAGCCCACATTGCCGCCGCGCGGCAATCCCTGCGAGGCGAGCTTCAGCCGCAGATCATGCACCTGCGGCGCAGGCACGAGAATCGCGCCACCGCCCTCGGCAATCTTGTAAGGCACATTCATCTGCTGCAGCGCCGCGACGATAGCGCCACCGTCTCGGTCGGCATAGTTGGAGAACAGCACACGGTATTCCGGTTGCTGTCCCCACACCCAGATGCCGGCCATCAGCGCAACGATGGCAGCGGCACTGCCCATCATCAGCATCAGCCGTGCGCTGGATGACTGCAGCCAGGGTGGCAGCTGAAGTCCGGCGAGTGGGGAAGTCTGATCAGTCATGAGATGGCGTGAGTACTTGTCTTTGTGTCAGTGTGGGCGAATCGATGCCTGCCGACTGGCTCCATGATTCTGCAGCCGGCACACATGCTCAAAAGTGACGAGCTGACGGGTTTTTGTCGCCCTGATCGGGGAGCTGCATGTGAATGCCGGTTGCTAAGGTACTCACAAGGAGGAAACCGTCATGGAGATCAAGCCCATCGGGCAGGAACGGATCGCCGCAATGCTGGCGCAGCTGCGCGCCAGCGCGCCTCAGGCCGTCGCCAATGGTCTTAAGAGTGCAGCGCCGGTCGACGTCGCGGGTGTCGCATCATTTGCCGATGCGCTGAAAGTCTCGCTGGACAAGGTCAATCAGGCGCAGCGGGCGGCGGAGAGTTTGTCGAAACAGTTTGCACTGGGCGACGAGCGGGTGTCGTTGTCTGACGTGATGATAGAGCGCCAGAAAGCCAGCTTGTCGCTGCAGGCCACGGTGCAGGTCAGGAACAAGCTGGTGTCTGCCTACCATGAAATCATGGGCATGCAAGTTTGACTTCAAGCGCAAAATTTTATTTTGCAGTGCCTCCTAAATATTCTGGTTCGAGTGCCCGTAAATCAGGACAACAGCATCAACGCCTCATCCCGATCAGATGAATCATCAGTGAGTGTGATGCTGAGGTGAGTATCGGATCCCGTCCGGCACTCAAGGGAATTCAACAAGGAGAGCATCATGGCAGCAGTCATTAATACCAACCTCGCTTCGCTGAACACTCAGCGTAATCTGACATCGTCGCAGGCCTTGCTGGCTACCTCACTGCAGCGCCTGTCCTCGGGCATGCGCGTCAACAGCGCCAAGGACGACGCCGCGGGTCTCGCGATCGCTGAGCGCATGAATGCGCAAGTCAAGGGCCTGAATGTTGCGATTCGCAATGCGAATGATGCAATCTCTCTCTCGCAGACGGCCGAAGGCGCACTGGGCAAGGTCGGCGAGAACCTGCAGCGCATGCGTGAGCTGGCGGTTCAGGCTGCCAATGGCACCAACAGTTCGGCCGACCGCACCACGCTGGACGAGGAATACACCGCGCTGGCCGGTGAGGTCACGCGAGTGCTGGAGAGCACGAAGTTCAACGGACTGTCGCTGTTGAATTCATCCGCGCCTGCCGCTGGCTTCGATTTTCAGGTGGGCGCCAACAATAACGTGAACGAGAAGATCAATATCGCCACCTCGGATATCACAGCAGGCGCCGGCATTGCCGCCGTCACCAGCGGTGGCGCAAGCGCCAGCATCGCGGATGCGACAGGCGCGCTGGCGCTGGCGGCGATGGATGCCTTGTCCACGGCGATCGATGAAGTCTCTTCCGCGCGCGCAAAGTTCGGCGCATCGCAGAACCGCTTCGAGGCCGTGATTGCCAATCTTCAGATCGCGTCGGAAAACCAGTCCGCGTCGCGCAGCCGCATCATGGATGCTGACTTCGCTTCGGAGACGGCCAACCTGACGCGCGGACAGATTCTGCAGCAGGCAGGCACGGCGATGCTGGCGCAGGCGAACTCGCTGCCGAATGGCGTGATGGCGCTGCTGCGTGGCTGACGCCGGAAGTACAAGGTAGCCACATGCCGGCGAGCGCCGGGATGTGGCGTTGTGACCATCACTGCCGGGAACAGCGGCGCAGCCGGCGATCTCAACCACGCGAACTCATATGGGCATCATCGCATCAGGCATAGGATCAGGACTGGATATCAACGGTCTTGTCTCGCAGCTGGTCAGTACGGAATCCCGGCAGCTGAATCAGATCAAGGCGCAGGACAAAGCCATCAGCGCGAAGATCTCGGCATACGGTCAGCTGACCTCGGCCGTTGCAGCTTTTCAGTCGGCAGTAAAGAGCCTTTCCAACAGCGGCCTGACGGGGATGACTGCTGCGAGCTCGGTGCAAGAGGCTTTGAGTGCCACAACGGCGGGCGGTGCTGCACCCGGCAACTACCGCATCGTCGTCAACCAGCTGGCCCAGGCACAGCGACTGCTGTCACCGGGATTTGCCGACAGCAGCACCGCGCTGGGCGCGGGCACGCTGAGCCTGCAGGCGGGCAGCGGAGCAGCGGTCATGCTGACGCCGAAAGACAACACGCTGCAGGGGCTCGCCGATGCAATCAATGCGAGCGGGCTGGGCGTCTCGGCGTCCCTCATCCGCGACGGCAGCGTGAATGGCGCGCATCTGGCGATCAGCAGCCAGCAGACGGGGTCAGCCAGTACGATCAGGCTGACGGGCACTGGCGCTCTTGCAGCGTTTTCTTTTGATCCTGCCGCAGCGGTCAGCTTTGCATACGACGCCCAAGGTAATCCCCCGGTGGTCATGAGCCAGACCGTTGCAGCGCAGGATGCGCAGCTGACGATCGATGGCATGAAAGTCACGTCGGCGTCGAATAGCGTGAGCAGCGCAATACAGGGAGTCACGCTGCAACTGGCGCAGGCCAGCGATGCACCGGTGACGCTGAGCATCAGCCGCGACACCACCGCCACCAAGACGGCGATCAGCAATGTCGCCAAGACATGGAATGAGCTGCGAAGCCTGGTCGTCACACAGACGGCGTGGAATGAGGCCACCCGCAAAGGGGCGGCCCTGAATGGCGACTTCGAGCCTTCGCAAGTGATGACCCGGCTGCGCAGTGCGATGGCCGCTACCGTCGCTGTCGCCGGTAGCCAGATAGACACGCTGAGCGATATTGGCATCAGTTTTCAGAAAGATGGCTCGATGAGCATCGCTGACAGCAAACTGTCTGCCGCCATGACGACCGATTTTGCAGGTTTGCGGGGGCTGTTCGCCGGCAGCGACGGCATTGCCACGCGCCTCGCGGGGCTGACCGACACCCTGTTGGGCGACGGCGGCTTGCTGAAGAACCGAACCGAGGGCCTTGCTACCCACCAGCGCCGTCTCGGACAGCGCGAGACGGCAGAGCAGGCGAGGCTGGAGGCGATAGAACGCCGATACCGCGCGCAGTTCACCCGACTCGACAGTACGCTGTCGCGGATGCAGGGGGCAAGCAGTTATCTGGCGCAGCAGCTGGCCGCTTTGCCCAAGGCGTGACCACGCCGCATACGGCTGCCAGGGCTCTGACGACTCCTACCACGCCTACCACTTATTTTTTTCTACGGAGCATTCACCGATGTTCGGCTTTACCCGTCCCGGCGCTGCGGCTTACCGCCAGCTCTCTGTCACTTCGGATGCGCTGGCCGCAAGTCCACACCAGCTGGTGCTGATGCTGTTCGATGGTGCGCTGGATGCGATCGGCACAGCACAAGCTCAGATCGAGCGACAAGATACAGAAGGCAAGGGGCGTTCCATCACCCGCGCGATCGACATCATTGGTGGCGGCCTGTCGGCGAGTCTGGACAGGCAGCGCGGTGGCGAGATCGCGCACAACCTTGCATCGCTCTATGACCATCTCATACGAGAGCTGGTGACGGCCAATATCCACCATGACCATCACCTGCTTGAACAATGCGCAGTGCTGTTGCAGGATCTGCGCAACAGCTGGGCGGCCATTGCTCCCGAGGCGGATCCGGCAAAGGTGAATTCATGAGCGACCGCGATGCCCTGCCGGACATGATCGCCCTGTATGAAGAGGTGGCGACGATCACCGGGCGGATGCTGACGGCCGCTCAGCAGCGCGACTGGGATGAACTGAACCGGCTGGAGCGTGGTTGCGCCACCTGTATCGAAAGGCTGTCAGGGTGCGCCGACGCGCCTCGCCTGACCGGAGAGATCCGCCGCAAGAAAGTCTCGCTGCTGCGGCGCATTCTGGACAATGACCGCGAGACGCAGACACTGACCGAGCCGTGGACAGGACGCATCGCGCAATGGACGACACAGACGGGCTGCAGGCGGCTGGACACGCCTGCACAGGAATGAGCCAACGCAAATGAGTATGGGCGAGGGCGTAACGCCTGTGCTGGCGGTAGCCGGCGTTGCTGCCATCAGCGAGGCCGTCACGACGAGTGGGCCGCTCGCAGCGTCGGCCGGTCGTTCTGATGCGTCTGCACCGGACAGCGCATCGCTGAATGCCGGATCCACCAGGGTCACGATGAGCGCGCTGGCGCAGCAGCTGGCCAGTGTGTTGTCGTCACCGACTGCAGCAATGCCGTACGTACAGGCCAGCCAGCCGTTGATGACCACGCCCGTGTCCGATGCGCGGCAGCTGGCGGCTGCACTTCAACACGGTCTGGAAAGCAGCGGGCTGTTTTATGAATCGCATCTGCTGGAGTGGCATCAGGGCCGGCGTGAACTCTCCACCCTGAGTGCAGAGCCGCAGGCGTCGCGCGCCATCCCTGACACCGACGCGCTGATTCACGATGAGGCCCTCGTGACCCTGGTGCGTTCACAGCTCGACACGCTGGAAACGGGGCGTCTCCGTTGGGAAGGCGAGCTGTGCCCGGGCATGGCCCTGCGCTGGCAACTGCACAAGGCACAGGGGGCCGACAGCGATGCGGCAGAAGGCGCCGCTCATCATGGCGGTGAACATGGCGGGCCCGAAGCGGTCTGGATGAGCACGCTGCAGCTGAACCTGCCCATGCTGGGGGAACTTCGCGCGCAGCTCAGTCTTCAGGATCACACGCTGCGCATCCGACTGGTGACCCCCGATCGGCAGACGGTGCACCTGCTGGATGAACGCCGGCCCGCACTGGCCGCCGGGCTGGGCAGTGCGGGCATTCAGCTGGACGCGTTCAGCGTGCATCGCGATGATGCCGATTGAACCCCCGTTGCCGAGCGCGGTGGCGCTGGCCTACAGCGAGGGGCAGGGTGCCCCTCGGGTGGTCGCGCAGGGCAAAGGATTGCTCGCCGAAGAGATCATCCGGCGCGCCACCGAGGCGGGGATTCATGTTCATCAGTCGCGCGAGCTGGTGGCGCTGCTGATGCAGGTCGATCTTGATCAGGAAATTCCACCCGCGCTGTATCGCGCCGTGGCAGAGCTGCTGGCCTGGCTCTACCAGCTGGAAGCCCGTGTCGCAGGCGGTGCTATTGCAGATCAGGCACCAGCTGATGCTTCATCGCGTAATGGGTGAGTTCGGCATTGTTCTGCATCCGCATTTTCTGCAGCAAGCGCGAACGATACATGCTGATGGTTTTGACCGACAGCGAGAGTTCGGCAGCGATCTGACTGACAGTCCTGCCCGAGGCGATCATCACGAGGGTCTGGAATTCCCGATCCGAGAGGCTGCGGTGAGCGTCTTGCGCACTGTCCTGATCGATATGACTGGCCAGCTCTTGTGCCAGCGTCTGGCTGATGTATTTGCGCCCGGACGCGACGGTGCGCATTGCGGCGATCAGCTCATCCGGCGCGCTCTGCTTGTTCAGATAGCCGGCGGCACCGGCGCGTATCGCGCGCACTGCGTACTGATCTTCGCGGTGCATGCTGAGCATCAGCACGGGCAGTGAGGGAAGCTCGCGCCGCGCCTGTCTCAGCACCTCGATACCGTTCTTGTCGGGCAGGGAGATGTCAAGCAAGACCAGATCCAGCACTTGCTCGCGCATCTGCTGCAGTGCTGCCAGACCAGTGTCTGCTTCGGCGGTGACCAGAAATTCGCCGCTGTCGGCGATGATCTGCTTCAGGCCTTCTCGTATCAGGGCATGATCATCGGCGATCAATACTCTCGTCAATGCCGTGGGGCTCGTCTTTGCGTTGCGCACGGTCTGTCCAGCCCGTAAAGAAATTCAGTGGCGCCTGCCTCAGGAAGCGCGCAACGCCGGCGCGCGGACGGACACCAGCGTGCCTTTGCCGGGACGGGAAACCACCATGAACTGACCGCCGATCGTGGCTACTCGCTCTTCCATGCTGCGTATGCCAAACGACTTAGGGCTGTCGCGCTGCTCGTCGCTGATGCCGCCGCCATTGTCGATAATTTCCAGCAGCAGCTCGCTGCCATCATCATGCAGCTGGATCTCGACGCCGCTGGCCTGCGCATGCTTGCGGATATTGTTGCAGGCTTCCTGCGCGATACGAAACAGGGTGGTCGCCAGCGTCGGATCGAGGGAGATATCCAGATCCTTGCAGCGGAATTCGCAGGCAATCCCGGTCTGCAGCTCGAATTCTGACGACAGCCATTCGAGCGCCGCCACCAGCCCGGCATCGAGAATGCCGGGCCGCAGATCTGCGGAGATGCGGTGTATCGAGGCAATCGAGGTGTTCAGCAGGGTTTCGAAGTACGCGTAGCGATCGTCGAGATAAGGATCCGGGGGCAGGCTTTTCCAGACATGGTGCAGCATCATTTTGAGCGCCGTCAGGTTACCGCCAAGATCGTCATGCAGGTCGCGTTCTATGCGCCGTCGTTCTTGTTCCTTGACTTCCTCGACATGCGCAGCCAGCGCAGAGAGCTGCCGGCGCGACTGGCAGATTTCTTCCTGCAAGCGCTTGCTCTGGCTGATGTTGGTGATCATGCCAGTCCAGCGTACGCCGCACTCGTCGCGCGGCGCCGGGGTGGCCCGCAGGTTGATCCATTTCAGGTCGTTCCACGCATCGATGCGCAAGCGTCCTTCCCAGTTGACGGGTTTGGATTGCGTCGCGGAGCGTTCGAGGGCTTCCAGCAGCGCAGGACGGTCTTCCTCGGTGATCCGGCACAGCAGCTGGCCGGCGTCTGCGTACAAGACACCGCGCGAGACGCCCAGCACATCCGCGCAGGCGCCAGAGAGAAAAACAAAGCGCAGACAACCCTCCGGCAGCTGATCCAGCTCGAACAGCAGGCAGGGCAGGTGAGCGTCGAACCGTGCCAGTCGGTCATCGCGCCCATGGTGATGGGCT
>JACCDH010278886.1_pt1 | contig 19666 bp, 10 predicted proteins | sample 7442481 | NCBI WGS metagenome assembly JACCDH01 (sample SAMN15323433, study PRJNA562643) | freshwater metagenome | isolation source: river surface water | place: USA:Blue River Watershed | collected 2017-08-15 | reverse complement strand
TCGAGGCCACCCTTAAACGGTGGCCTCGATTTGCTATGCTTCCTTAAAGAAAATTAAGGGCTTTTTTATTTTATCTCTTATGATTTTACAAACTTTTTTGGAATTGCTTAAAGTTATTTGCTGAAGTAACAATATCCTCAAATGGTTTTTTAGGAAAATCTTGTTCTAAGAAAAAGTATTCAACTCCTGCAATATCAATATTTTTAAACGGTTCGGTAAAGTCATATACGCCTGCTCCAAAAGGTACAATCTCCCCTGCTGCATTCATATCCTTAACATGTAATAATGGGAAACGTCCCTTATTCTTTTTGAATATATCAACAGGATTTTTTCCAGCTTTAAATACCCATCCCAAATCCATTTCCATTTTTAATAAATCAGCTGGCACTTGTGTTAAAAAATAATCATAAGAAATAATGCCATCCGTAGTTTCAAATTCGGAAGAGTGGTTATGATATGCTAATTGTATGCCTGCTTTTTTAGCCAGCTCCCCAGCTCGATTCAATGTCTCAGCTGCCATTTTAATCGCATCACCAGTATCTATAGGGATGTTTGCACACACAATATAGGGAATGCCCGCTTCCGCAACTAAATCAATCATCTCTTGGCAATTATCTTGCAAATTTTTCATTACAGGAAGCTTCATAGGCTTGCCATCAGGCCCATTTGGCAACTTTGTATTGGGCGGTAACTTCAGAGGGCCGCCAATCACATGATGTGAACGCCAATGCATTCCCATGTCCTCAATCAATGCCTTAAACTCCTTTGGCTTTTTCCCATAAATGCCTGGCTGTCTACTAAAAGCAGATTCAATATTTTTGTACCCGGCAGCAGCTACTTTTTGCAAAGCACCAACTGCATCATTATCCATGTCATTAAAAAGCGTGAACAACTGAATACCAGGTGCAGGTAATTTTACTTTAGCTGAAAAATTATTTGCCCAACTTGAATTACTTAACAATGCCCCTCCTACTGAAAGTGCAGCGGCTTGCTGTAGAAATTTTCTTCTTGAATTCATAACTAAATTTTTAAATGAGACAAGGCAATCATTGCGTTGTTATGACACAATATAAAAAAATTAATGCAGTTTATCAAAATATTTATACCTTTAAAATGATAAATTATTATCATAAATTCATATGATAATAACTATTCTTATCATTAGATAATAACTATTCTTCACATCAGACAACAACTATTCTTAACATCAGCCGCTAACGCGGCTTCTTCCATAAATCATGACGAAAAAAGTTCAAATTCCTGCTATCAATAAATTGTTATTAGAAAAAGGGGATAAAATATATCAACCCGGCATTTCAGTTGACTGTGCCATTTTTGCATTTCACGAAAATATACTTAAAGTACTGTTGCTAAAAGTAGCACATATAAATAAATGGGCGCTTCCTGGTGGTTTTATAAAAAAAAATGAGGCCATTGAAAACGCTGCTTATAGAGTATTACAAGAAAGAACAGGTGTAGATAATATTTTTTTGCAGCAGTTTAATGCGTTTGGCGATCCGAATCGATCGGATGCCTCCATTCATCAAAATAGATTACAAGAATACGGTATAAAATTATCAAAAGATAACTGGCTTTTACAGCGTTTCATTACCATTGGGTTTTATGCTTTGATTGATTTTACCGATATCAAATTAAAAGACTTCACTACCGATGAAAGCGCCGCATGGATAGATATTAATAAGCTTGACAATCTAATGATGGACCATGAATCCATTGTATTAAAAGCATTGGAAACACTTAGATCACAGCTAGCCTATTTGCCAATTGGCAGAAATCTTTTGCCGAAAAAATTCACCATGCCTGAATTGCAAAAGCTATATGAAACCATTTTAGATCGCAAATTAGACCGCCGTAATTTTCAACGAAAAATGATTGGCTTTGGTATTTTAAATAAATTAAGTGAAACCAGAAAAGGCGGTGCACACAAAGCCCCCTTCCTGTACTCATTTAATGATAAGAAATATCAAAAAGCACTGAAAGAGGGACTGTATGGTTCTTGGTAAACTAGTTTGTATTAAAATATATATGATATTTATTTAACCCAGTTTATTTTTACTGTTTTTACATCTTTTGAGCTTGATCCAACCATAATTTCAAAATCACCTGCCTCCCAATCAAATTTCAAATTTGAATTATAGAATTTTAAAAGCTCAGGTGTTACTTCAAAACTTACATTTTTACTTTCACCTGCTGCTAGTTCAATTTTATTAAAGCCTTTTAACTCTTGTACAGGTCTCGTAATACTTCCTACTAAGTCACGAATATATAATTGAACCACTTCCTTTCCAGAAACCGCACCTGTATTTTTTACATTTACACTCACTGTTAGTTTTTGATTTCCTTTTAAAGTGTTTGACGAAACTTTTATATCACCATATTCAAACTTAGTATAACTTAATCCATAACCAAATGGATATAATGGTTCATTCTCTACATCAATATAATTTGATTGAAATTTAGCAAACCACTTTCCAGTTAATGGACGACCTGTGTTTTTGTGATTATAATAAACTGGTATTTGACCAACATTTCGAGGGAAGCTCATACTTAATTTACCTGATGGATTTACTTTACCTAACAAAGCGTCTGCTATAGCATCGCCAGCTTCGGATCCTGCAAACCAAACATCTAAAATAGCTGGCACATTTTCTTTTTCCCAATTTAAGGTCAATGGACGGCCATTAAATAAAACTAAAGCAACTGGCTTACCTGTCGCTACTAATGCTTTTAATAAGCGTTTTTGCGCTTCTGGAATATCAATATTTGACTTAGAGGCACTCTCTCCACTACTCTCTGCACCTTCTCCAATAGCAGCAACAATTACATCCGCATTCGCACTTACAGCTAACGCTTCTTTAATCATTTCATCGGCACTGCGATTATCTCTTGTAATATCTTTACCAAACATGGTTTGACGATTTTGTAATTCAGCATCGTCCTCTAAATTTGACCCTTTAGCATATAACACTTTCCCATTTGAACCAACCGCATCAGTTAATCCTTTTAATAAACTTACTGATTTAGCATTGTCTGCACCTACACTCCAAGTACCGGTCATGTTTTCTTTAGCATCAGCCAATGGACCTACCAACGCAATCGTTTTACCCGCAGCTATTGGTAATACATTTTGATTTTTTAATAATACAAAACTTTGAGAAGCAATTTTTCTTGCTTCAGCTCTATTCGCTGCTGTAAAAACTTCTGTAGCAGATCGTTGCTCATTACAATATCTATATGGATCATCAAATAACCCTAAATCATATTTTGCTAATAAAATTCTTTCGCATGCTTTATTAATTTGCGCCAAAGTCACTTTTCCTTCTTCCATTGACTTTTTCAATGTTGTCAAAAAGCCCTCTCCCACCATATCCATATCAACACCCGCATTTAATGAAAGTGCATTCACCGTTTGAAAATCACCCATTCCGTGATTCACCATTTCAGGAATTCCTGTATAATCTGAAACTACAAAGCCATTAAACTTCCATTGCTTTCTTAACACATCGTCCACCAACCATTTGTTGCCAGAAGCAGGTAAACCGTCAATTTCATTGAACGAAACCATCACCGACGAAACGCCCGCTTCAACCGCTGCTTTATATGGAGGGAAATATTCGTTATACATACGCACTCTACTCATATCAGTGGTGTTGTAATCCCTACCACCTTCGGCAGCACCATACAAAGCATAATGTTTAACGCATGATAAAATAGTATTCGGAGCACTTAAATCATCGCCTTGATATCCATGCACCATTGCTTTTGCGATAGCTGAACTTAAAAAAGCATCTTCTCCATTTCCCTCTGAAACTCTACCCCATCTTGGGTCACGAGTCAAATCAACCATGGGTGAAAAAGTCCATTGTATACCGTCGGCACTTGCTTCACTAGCTGCTATTTGTGCCGAACGTTCCACTAAGGACATATCCCAAGTAGCAGACATACCCAATGGAATGGGAAAAGTAGTTTTATAACCATGAATCACGTCCATTCCAAATAACAAGGGTATATGTAGTCTAGTATTATTAACAGCAAACTCTTGTAGTTCTTTAATTTTTTTTACAGAACGAATATTAAATACACCCCCCACTTTACCTTCTTTCACTTTTTGTGCGATATCCGAGCTACTTACTGCACCTGTCACAAAATCGCTTGAAGCAGGTAAATTTAGTTGCCCTAACTTTTCTTCTAAAGTCATTTTAGCTAACAAGTTATTTACAAATTGATGCTTTTTTACATCCTTACTTGTTTGACTAAAAGTAACTGTACTTATCAATAACGATACACATAACAAAAGATTCTTTTTCATATACCCATTTTTATTTTTCATTAAGTTTATTTATGCTCATTTTAAATTTTCATTTTTTACCAAACAATCGTTGATGCTGACTTAGTAGGCATTTCAAAAATTACTTGTTTGCTCCCTTCTTGTAATTTAATGGTTTGCCTATCACCAGTATTCACAACTAAATTAGCTTTTTTACCATTCGGAAGTATGAAACCAGTGGTTTTTATACTTTCCAAATTCGAATTGGAAGCTACCCTTTGCGCGCCTACTGGAATATATTTTGAAGCCTGTCCAATAATATAATAACTCACATTTCTTGATACAGCATCATCTTGTATAGTAAATGCACCCTTACATTCAGTGCAACCTCCTGGTGTATGTGGATTATATTTAGCATCAGCAGCTAAATTCCACTCAATAACGGCCGATGACCAATTGTTAATAGTCCCAACAATAATATGCTCTAAATGCCACATTAAATCACCACCAAATTCACCCTTAGCACCCGTCCACTGTTCGGTGAAATATATTTTTTTATCAGGATGTGCATTATATACATCAGACAAAGCAGACTCATTACCAAGGTATAAATGAAATGCTGTTCCAGTAGCGAATGATTTTGCTTTAGCATCATTTAAAACTGATATAGGATAATTAGGATGATCCGCATTATGATCAAAAATAATTACTTGGGTATTGATATTTGAAGCTTTGAATTGAGGCCCAATATAATTTGCCAAAAAATCCGTTTGCTCCTGTGCATCCATTAATAAACTTGGATTATTCCCTCCATGTTCTGGTTCATTCTGCAAAGTAATTGACTTAATATTTATTCCATGCTTTTGCATGGCATTTATATATTTTATAAAATAGTTAGCGTAAGTAGCATAATATTTTTTTAATAAATGTCCTCCCATGCTTATGCCATTTGTTTTCATCCAAGTTGGAGGCGACCATGGCGATGCCATGATTTGTAAAGCAGGATTAATTGCTAATGCTTTTTTAAGTATTGGAATTAAATGAACGGTATCCTCACTTAAACTAAATTTCAACAATAAGGAATCGGTCTCACCTTTTTTTAAATCGTCATAACTAAATACATGCGCATCTAAATCGGATGCGCCAATACTTATTCGAATATAACTTACTCCCAAAGCATTTTTACCTTTCCCAAATATCTCATTAAGTAGCTCGGTTTTTTGGGGTTCTGGCAATTGGTCAATTAAAGCAGCAGATCCGCCTGTCAATGCAAATCCAAAACCTTCAATAGTTTGAAAACGCTTGCTAGCATCCATTTCAATGGTTGCAACATTAGCATCGTTTGCTGACAAAGCAGTTGCAGTTAATATTGTTTCTTTAAACTTTTCCAACCCATTAGCCGTTGTTGTATACTGAAAAGCTTGTGCATGAAGGAAATTAGTATTCAAAGCATTTATCATTACAAATAAACAGCTAACTAGTATGATTATTTTATTTTTCATGGTATTGCTTTAAAGCTTAGTAAGAAATGAATTTTAATCTCATTTCAATAATTTGTTTTCATTGAGTGCATTCAAAATATAGATTATAAATCTCCTTTCTTAAGCGCTTCTACTGCATAATTTGCTGCCCTTGCTGTGATGGCCATAAATGTTAAAGAAGGATTTTGGGTACCTGTACTCACCATACATGCTCCATCGGTAACAAATACATTTTTACAATGATGCATTTGATTATGCTCGTTTAACAATGATGTCAATGGATCCTTACCCATACGCACCCCTCCCACTTCATGTATATCTAATCCTGGAGCTTGTTTTGTATCAGTCACCACGATATTTTTACAGCCTGCTGCTGAAAGCATTTCAGAACCCTGTTCAAGAAAATCTTTTAATAATTTTTCATCATTATCATCGTACCCAATGGATGTTATTAATTGAGGAATTCCCCATTCATCTTTTTTATCGATACTTAATCTTACATGATTAGATGCTTTAGGAATAGTCTCTCCTTGCATCATCATTGATACATACCAACCACTTGGTTCACTTATTGCTTCCTTATATGCACTTCCTATTCCACTTGTTTCCTCGCCTCCTGCATTACCTCTACCTGCACCAAAAAAGGTCATATACCCCCTTTGAAAATCCATTTCTTGTTTGTGTACATTCCTAAAATTAGGCATCATGGGTTGTGTAGGGCGACGTCCATAATAATAGGAATCCAATGGACCATCAATACTTGCTGATAAATTTCCTCGGTAATTATGAAAAGCAACATACTTACCTAATAAGCCATTGTCATTACCTAAACCATTAGGGAAACGTTTAGACGTTGAGTTTAATAAAATTAAATTAGTATTTAAAGTAGCCGCATTTACAAAAATTATTTTAGCATAATACTCAGTTGCCTTTTTAGTAACCGCATCAATTACACGAACACCTGATGCCTTTTGTGTTGCTTCATCATAAATGATGGAATGAACAACTGAATCAGTTTGTAATGTTAAATTTCCTGTTTTTTGAGCCCACGGAATGGTTGATGAATTGGAACTAAAGTAGCCTCCAAAAGGGCATCCTCTTTCACACATACTTCTCGATTGACATTGATTTCGTCCTTGTTCAATGTGAATGGGAGCAGGCTTTGTCAGATGTGCACATCGCCCCTGCACTACATTCCGATCAGTGAATTTTCCCATGATACTTTTTTGCATTTGCCTTTCCACATCATTCATTTCCCAGGCTGGTAAAAAATGGCTGTCAGGAAGTGTATCCAATTTATCATAATTACCACTAATGCCTGCAAAAATTTCTACGTGTGTATACCATGGTGCTAACTCATCATAAGTAATTGGCCAATTCCCAAATCCATCGCGCGCTGGGCCCTCAAAATCATATTTACTCCATCGTTGAGTTTGTCTAGCCCACAATAATGACTTTCCGCCAACCTGATATCCTCTAATCCAATCGTATGGTTTTTCTTGTATGTATGGATGTTCTTTATCTTTTACAAAAAAATGATCAGTGGTTTCATCATAAGCATAACACCTATTTAAAACTGGATTTTCTTTAATCATGGAAAGTGTTTTTTCCTTTCGATGAGGAAACTCCCATGGTTGTTTTGTGGCAGTTGGATAATCTTTTAAATGCACAACGTCTCGTCCTCGTTCAAGCACTAAAGTTTTAAGTCCTTTTTCACATAATTCTTTTGCTGCCCATCCACCACTTATACCCGAGCCAATAACAATGGCATCATAGCTGTTGTTTTTATTAGACATAGCAATCGTTTTTATAAATCGTTAATAAAGAAACCTACTTATTATCCAACACTTTTTTGACCACCAATCCCCCTACCTGCTTACCCATATCTGATCCTACATTTACACTGATCGTATAATGAATACCACCATAAACTCTGCTCATTGAACACTCTTCAGCTGCTGCACTAAGTGAAGTAAATTTTCGTTTTAATCCAATGTATTTATAATCACTTGAATCCTCGAAAGCCAAATTGTCGCGATATAATTTTGTTAAAACCGTTGCGGCAGAAGCTGTAATCGTACTATGGCCACTTGTGTATTCAGGGAAAGGAGGTGTTTGCAATAAGGGCATCCAATCCTTATCTAATATGTCTTTAATAACAGTTACTGGACGTACATAGGAACTACGGTATTTTTCATCCCAACAAGAAATAAATCCATCATATAAAGCAATTGATGTTAAAGCAAATGTTTGTGCTGCTTTTACAACATCCGCTTTTTCTTGTTTAATAATTTGTGCAGCAATACCCATCCAATGTCCACCTGGTGTAATTTTTTTATTACCAAAAGTCATATGCCCTGCATGTTCAATTACAAATGGATTATCATCCCAATATTTAGCAATCAATTTTTGCTCATCCGTTAAATTTTTATTGATATCATAAACCTCCTTAACTAAATTATGAAAGGTTGAACCAGGCTTTGTATCATATTTTGGAGGACGCGCTGGTGCAAATTGGGAAGCCGAATCCAACACCATTGGCTTCATGGTATTCCAACACCACTCAACACCATCTAAATAATCGGGAGGAGTTGGACGCCATTCACCAGGCACATTGCTGCCTAAATATTTTTTCTTTCCTCTTGAAATAAAATACCCGTCGTTTTTAGCACGCTTTAATACAACAGCTGCAATAGTATCACCGAAAGCCAAAGAAGCCTTGTAAGTTGCCTCATCTAAATTTGCTTTATAATTTTCATGAACTGATTTTTCATAAGCATTAAGCGAGTCAACACTAAACACTTTTACGTTACGTGCCACTTTAAAAAATGCTGCTGTTGCTGCTAATGCGTAATCATATTTTTTATCAGCATCCGGCAAAGGCATTTTATCAAACCCATAAAGTTTATCAGCTATTGAAGGAGTATTGTTAAGGTGCCTTATTGCTTCATAGGCTGCTATTGATGAATATACATAAATCCTACTAGCAACAGGTGGCGTAAAAACATCGTAAATAATAATTTGCGTGAGCTGGTCCTCATTATTTATTAAAAGGTCCACCGCATCTATTTTTTTAGCCGTTGGCTTGGCACATCCAAACAAAATCATAGATCCTAGTATAAAAATACTAACCCAACTATATTTTTTCTTCATAAAGCAGACTTTTAAAAATTACTATATTACTCTCTTATTTCCTTTATTATCAATAATTGTAATTGATTTTATTTTATCATTTTTTAAAATAGAACGGCCAGACTGTGAAAGAAAAGATTGACCAAAATAAAATTCCTCTTTTCTGGTCTGTCCATTCACTTTGGTAATGACTGCACTCACTTCGTTAGGCATTATTTTAATGGAAGTGGATGGTCGCTTGGATTTATAAATTTTTAATGGTCCTCTATTTTGTGAGGCCGCCATTAAATAATCCCCATTTACATTCGTTAATTTGACAAGTGCCTTACCATTACCTGGTAAAAATAATCCACTCTCTACAATAGATTGAGGTACAAAACTACCTTTACCATCGCCCAACATAATCAATCCATTTAAAGCATCATATCTTCCCACTGAAACTTCGGTGCCAAAATCATTTCCGTTTACAGCAATATCTAAATTACCATCCACATCAAAATCGTCAACCTGCATTCCATTTAATGTTGACACTTGTGCAGCCATTGGAAGTGCTGATAGTTTAAACTTACCATCCCCCATATTTTGTAAATAAGAAGATTTGAAATAATTAGCTTTTAACTGTTGCGCATCCTTCATTTGTTCAGGGGTAAATAATTGATCCAATGTAGCCTGGGCAAATGTTTTAAAATTTTGATATTTCCCACGCATACTAATCATTTGTTTAACAACATCCTCCCTTGTTTGAGCTGGATATAGTTTTTTTACAGTATCCGTATGACTCGTTGGCAAATAAAGGCCTGGAAACGCGTCATAACTTCCATTATTATCAAAATCCTTAGCATACATCATTACAGGATAATTATCCGAAGCTTTATAATATGAATTATCACCGACATTCCCAACCACATAATCCATATCACCATCATTATCAAAATCGCCAGCAACAATACTATTCCACCATCCAACTTGTTTATTAATTCCTGAACTAGCTGTTACATTTTTAAATACGCCTTTATCATTCTTTAAAAATGTAATTGGCATCCACTCTCCCGTTAAAATTAAATCAAACCAGCCATCGTTATCAAAGTCGGTAAATAGTGCATCACATACCAATCCTATTTTATTTAAATCTTTGGCTACCTGTGAACTTACATCCGTAAACTTAACCATACCAGCCTTGCTATCATTGCGGTAAATAAAACTTGATACCGGCTTAGGATAAGCAGAAGGGTCTACACGTCCACCAATAAATAAATCAAGATCCCCGTCTTTATCATAATCAGCTGATTTAATACAAAGCTTACTTGTTTTATTGGCTGGAAGCGCATTTTCTTGCACCGCAAAATTACCTTTCCCATCATTTAAATATAATTTATCCAAATAGGCATCCGAACCTGCTGGTTGCTCATAGCCTCCACTTGTAATGATTAAATCTAAGTCCTTATCCCCATCCACATCCATCAACAATAACCCTTCATCCATATTGGATTTCAATTGGGCAGTTGCTTTTACTAATAAATCCTTTTGCACAAAACTGCCATTGGTTTGTTGTAATAAAATTTGCGCACTATTATTTACCGATCCACCCAATATCATATCTTCTAATCCATTCCCATCTATATCTCCTACAGCAATCCCAGGTGCATATTCTGAAAACTTATGTGGTATTAATTTTTGTGTATTAAAATCGATAAAGTCATTTTGTGTATGTATATATTTTACGCCTAATGAAGCAGTAATTTCAGTAAACAAAGTATTGGAAGCAAATTGAGCATTTGTATTACTATTTGCGCTAATCACTTCGTTTGCATGTCTCGCATTGTTTATAGCTAAGGTTAAGGTTTGGTCAGCTTTAATTTGCTTTACAACCTGTCTTTGTCCGGAAGGCCAAATAATAAGTGCTGAATCTACTTTATCAATTTCTCCTAATCCAAAATGAATTACATTTTGTGATGTTGAAAGATATCCCCTAAATGGACTTTGCTCGGCAACTTGTTTTTTACCTCGATCATAGTAAATGGTAATTTCGGCTCCAATACCTGTTAAATTTTGCACATCCCCTTTTAATGCAAATCTTATATAATGGCTTACATCGGGTTGAATTTGGCGTTGCTTGTTTTCATAAATACTTGCTTTGTCATTAATATTATTGATTACTAAATCCAAATCACCATCATTATCTAAGTCAGCATATACAGCTCCATTTGAAAAATTGGGTGTTTCAAAACCCCATTGCATTGATTTATCTTCAAAGGATAAATCTCCTTTATTTTGAAAAATATAATTATGAATTTTCACCTCAGGTATTTCAACCAATAATTGAGACTTGGTAACAAAACTATATGCTTTGTTACGGTACATAATAAAATCATGGTCGGTCACATCCTTAGGAAAACCATTTGTTACAAATAAATCCCTTTTGCCATCATTGTCAAAATCTGCTAACAAAGGTGTCCAACTCCAATCGGTTTCAGCAATTCCTGACAAGTACGCTACTTCACTAAAAATGGGAGCGCCAATACTATCATTTTGATTTACCCTAGGGCCTTGGTTTATTTGCAAAGTATTGCGCACATATTGATAATTGTACCCGTACAAATCATTGTTCTGAAAGGTTTGATAACTGTTGGGATTCATCATCATTTTTTTACGATAATTATCCCTAGGATTCATATCCAAGGTAATAAAATCCATGAGCCCATCATTATTCACGTCAGCGACATCTGTTCCCATAGAATTCACCGAACTATGTTTAAAATAATCATTTAAATGATCAGTAAAAGTACCGTTATGATTATTGATGTATAAGTAATCATTAGGCAAATAGTCATTAGTGATATACATATCCTTCCATCCATCTTTATTAATATCTGTCACCACCGCACTATGTCCATAGCCTTCTTTAATAAGTCCCGCTTTTGCAGTCACGTCGACAAAAACTGGATGTTTTAAATTTTCATCCCAATTATTTTGAAACAATTTAGAACTACTATACAGTTCCGGCAATTGAGATTTAGGATGATAAATATTGGGAGCACGAGGATCTTTTATTTCATTCACCAATAAGAACATATCCAAGTCTCCGTCATTATCATAATCAAAGAAATTTGCCATAGTTGAAAATGAAGTATCTGCTAATCCATATTCAATAGCCATATTTTTAAAATGTGGAACCCCTTTGTTATCATTACCTTGATTTATGTATAAAATGTTTTTTCGCAAATTGGAATCCACTCCTAAAGTAGCACATACATAAATATCCAACTTTCCATCATTGTTAATGTCCACTACACTTGCACCTCTACTCCACTTCCCTTCACCTTCCACACCAGCATCAGAGGTAATGTCTTCAAATTGTAACGCTCCTTTGTTTAGGTATAATTTATTAGAAACTCTATTGCCTGTAAAGTAAATGTCATCAAGACTGTCACCATTAAAATCACCAATGCCCACACCGCCTCCATTATAAATATTAGAAATGTCCAATACATTTAAAGAATCAGACTCTTTAATCTCATTGTTAAATTCAATCCCAGTAGCCGATGCTTCTAGTTTTGTGAATAAAGATTTTTTTGAATTACAAGCAGAAAAAAATGTAACAAAAAGAACAGTAAAAGGAACTAAAAATCGCATAATAATAGTTTAAAACAGAGGGAAAAATGCTGTTTTAAAGGTACCAAAAATAGAGGAATTTATTTCTTAAAATACGCTATAAAAAAAGGGCCCGAAATCTCGGGCCCAAAATCATCATGGGTTTTATAAAGTATTTTATATTTTATAAAAATACTTTATAAAAAAGGGCCCCGATTACTCGGAGCCCTTTTAAAATGTATTGAAAATTTATTTCAATTAATAACCTGGGTTTTGAGTTAAAACCGATTTTCCATCTTTCACAGATTTGTCAATTTGTGTTTGAGGAATAGGTAAATACTCAGACTTTCCAGCTTTATAAGTTGAACCTTTAATTTGTCCATAGCCTAATTCAGCTTCTTTAACAGCATAAGTATTTAACTCAACTACACCTTGTCCCCAACGAGTAAGGTCAGAGAAACGGTGTCCTTCCATAGCTAATTCTAATCTGCGCTCGAAACGAACCGCTTTTCTTGCAACAGCAGCATCAGTCCAAGCTGCAGTGTAAGTTTTGATTTGATAGTTAGCTGGAGATACTAAACCTGCATTGTTAGCTGGTCCTACAAATCCAGCAGGATTTGAAGCACGTGCACGAACAAGGTTAACATATTCTCTAGCTTTCTCTAAACCACCTGTTTCAACCTCAGCTTCTGCAGCTAATAAAAGCACATCAGCAAAACGAATTAAAGGATAGTTATTAGCAGTGAAACCATTAGTCCAAGAAGAATTATCGGTAAAAATACCAATTTGAGCTTTTCTAAATAAGTGCTTTAATGGCTCATATGGACCAGCAGTACCTTGGTCTCTTACCCAGTTAGAACCTGGCATAATTCCCCAATCTAAGTAAGGAATACCACGACGGCCAATTGTCCAGTCGATACGAGGATCTAATGGAGTTGTGCTATCTGGAGTGTATGGCTGATCAGAATTAATACCTTGGTCAGTTTTTAATGGGTTTGTGAAAAACTCATCATTTAACATTGGTAAACCGTTAGCATCTACTTTGTAAATATTTGCTAAAGTGAATGAAGGTTGGAAGAATCCGCAACATCCTGTTTGACCACCATAAGGGAAGTTTAAGGCGTCACCTGCGTTTGCATTAGCAGCACCGGTACCGTCATTAACAGTCATTTGAACAGAGAATACATGCTCAGAACCATTCTTTTTTGCTGGATCAAATACATCACCAAATTTTGGTAATAAAGCGTATTTAACACCGTTGTTTGTAACACCACTTGCTATTACAGTAGTGAAAATAGCTTTAGCTTCAGTGAATTTCTTTTGGAACATATATATTTTACCTAAATAAGCACCAGCAGCCCACTTATTTGCACGACCAACACCTGTTGAACTTGTTGCAGGTAAATTAGCATATGCATAAGCCATGTCAGCTTCGATTTTAGCTAATGCAGCAGCTACTCCACCGTTTGGTACTAAAAAGTTACCAGCAGCATAAGAGATAGTCTCATCGATGTAAGGAATATTTCCGAAGAACTTCGCTAAATCGAAATGGTAGTGTGCACGTAAAAATCTTGCTTCAGCAGTAATACGAGTAATGTCAGCTGCAGAAATATCTTTAGCTTTTTTCATTACTCTTAAAGTTTCGTTTGCACGTTGTACACCATCGAAACGTTGTTGCCACAATTGGTCTAAGTATGCGTTAGACGCAGTAGCATTCCACTGTTCGATTGGAGTGATTAAGTTTTGGTCACCTGGATCTGATCCTTTGTGAGCGTCACTACCCGCAACAGAACCGTACACCCAGTTACTTGAAGAAGTTGCCCAAGGACCATTGCTGGTACCTGCAGAGCTACCTTGTCCGTCTAACAAGGAATAAGCACCCACTAAAAGGGCTTCAACACCTATTTTATTAGCTAACACATCCTGGCTTAAAGCACCAGCTGCGGGAACCTCTAGGTATGATTTATCACAAGCATATAAAATAACCAGGAAGGATAGAACCACTGGCATTATATGTTTTAAGTTATATTTTTTCATAATGTGATTAATTTATTTATTTAATTAAATTAAAAATTAAGGGTTATACCTACGTTGTATGTTTTCATCGGAGGATAGTTACCTTGATCAACACCAAAACTAGATGTACTACCTGCAACTTCAGGATCTAAACCAGAATAGTTTGTGATAGTAAACAAGTTAGCACCTTGAACAAAAATACGCGCTTTGTTGATGCCATATTTGTTTAATGTAGCTGGATCGATTGTGTAACCAATACTTAATTGTTTAACTCTCAAGTAAGAACCATCTTCAACGTACCAGTTGTTAATTACACCATTTGTACTGAAGTATGAGTTATTTTCAACAATAGGCCATTTTGTATTAGTTCTTGTTGGTAGCCAAGATTCAGTTAACAATGGAATACTCTTAGAATTTTGGAATGCAGGAAGGAAATCTTGGAAATAACGAGTTTCGTTTAAAATTTCATTTCCGAATGAACCATACAGATTTGTTGATAAATCAAAACGCTTATAAGTTACGTTTAAGTTAACACCTAAAGTAAAGTCAGGGTTTGGATTACCAAAGAAAGTTCTGTCCTGATCATTGATTACGCCATTTTTATCAATATCCTCATATTTGAAACGACCTGGTGCAGCATCAACCATTTTAGCATAAGAAGCTACATCAGCAGCAGATTGGAAGATACCAGCAATTTTGTAACCAAAGAAAGAACTTACTGGCTGACCAATTGCGTTTCTAACTTGTGGTCCTGAACTGTGCGTGTATGCAGTTTCAAAGAAACCAGCAGAACCAGGAATATTAACGATTACGTTCTTATAAGCACCAAAGTTAGCACCTACAGTATAGCTTAAATCGTTATTTACTTTACCACGGTAGTTTAAACTTAAGTCAATACCAGTGTTTTGCATATCACCGATGTTAATCAATGGTAATGAAGAACCTACACCCACAACAGCAGGCGCTTGGTCTTGGAATAATAAACCTTCAATTGTTTTTTTATACCAATCAAAGCTGATGTCTAACTTATTGTTTAAAACAGTCGCATCAAAACCAAAGTCTAATGTTTTACTCTTCTCCCATCCGGTATTTAAGTTACCTAAGTTAGTTGCATAAAAGCCCATAACTGTTGTATTAGAAGTACCGAAAAAGTCATAGTAAGAAGATCCACCACCTCCACCATAAAGTGTGTATTGGTTTAATGCACCTACGTTAGCGATAGAACCTTGAAGACCATAGCTACCACGTAATTTTAAGGTATTTACGAACTTAACGTTCTTAAAGAAATCTTCTTGAGAAATTACCCAAGCACCAGATGCTGACCAGAAGTTACCAAATTTCGTGTTTGGTCCAAATACTGAACTACCATCACGACGACCATTTAAACCTACGAGATATTTATCTTTGTAAGCATAGTCTACTTTAGCTAAAATTGAATTAGTAGTTATTTTGTATAAGTTAGAGTAGTTGTTTTGTCCAATTGGAGAACCAGTATTTAAACTTAAGAAGTTAATATCATCAGAGAAGTAGTTAACTCTTGAACCACCCACTTGACGACCTTGTACTTTTAATGCTTCATAACCAGCCATTACCTTAAGGCTATGGTTTTGTTTGAATACATTAGCATAACTTAAAGTATTTGTGAAGTTCCAGTTATTGTTATAACCACCATATTCGCCGTATCCGTTAGAAGCTGGATTTTCAGCATTCTCATATCCACGGTAGTTATGGTAGAACCCATAATAATTGTCAAGGTTTCCTCCAAATACTGTTTTTGCTGTAAAGTTTTTCGCGATATCAATTTCAGCGAACACATTACCTTGCACTTGCCAGTTATGATTTACGTTGTCTTTTGAACGAATTTGGTTTGCAACTGGATTAGATGAGTTACCTAAGTTGCTACCAGCAGTACCTCCAAATCCTCCACCTGCATCATATACAGGAATGATTGGTTGTTGCCATGCCGTGTTGTTTACCGCATTACCACGTTGGTTATTACCAATTCTTGGATTAGACTTGTAAAACAATTGTAAATTTTCACCTATACGGATATTGTCTTTAATATTCCAAGTAGTGTTAGCTCTTACTGAGTAACGCTTCAAGTATGTATTTAATAAAACACCTTTTTGATCAAAATAGTTAACTGAGAATAAATATGAAGATTTATCAAGAGAACCAGAAGCAGTAACTGAATGACTTGTCATAGGAGCTGGGTCAAACAATTCATCCCACCAATCAGTTCCTTTTTTGTTTGCAGGAACGATTAAGAAGATATCTCCTTTAGAATAGTCATTATTATATAAAGATAAATCAACTGCACCGTTGTAACCAGAGCGTGCACCGTATCTGATGTAGTTAGGTAATACAGGTGTTTTACCAGTACCATATTGACCAGATGAAACGTTACCGTTTGCGTCAACTTGACCTGAGTTCTTAGCAGCTAAGAAAGCTAACTCAGCCATTCCTTGAGGATCTAACTTATTCCAAACGTTTCCAGTTCTTGGTACTTGAATACCAGTGTAAGAATCATATGTAATAGTTGGCTTTCCTTTACCTCTTTTAGTAGTTACAATGATTACACCCGCAGATCCACGCGCACCATAAATAGCTGCTTGACCATCTTTCAATACTTGGATTGATTCGATATCGTTCGCAGATAAATCACGGAAAGAACCTAAATCACCAGGTGAAGATTGAACTCCATCCACAATTACAAGAGGAGTTGCGTTACCGAATGATGTGATACCACGAATGAACACGTTACTTCCTTCACCCGGGCTACCAGAACCAATGATGGTAACACCAGCGGCTTGACCTTGTAACATTTGTTCAGCTGTACCTGATGGAACGGCTTTCATGTCTTTTACACTTACTACTGATACAGAACCAGTAATTTCTTTTCTTTTCTGAGAGCTATAACCTGTTACCACAATTTCATTCAATTGTGATGATTCTTCGGTAAGTGTTACTCTAACAGTGTTTTGAGAAGCAGAAACTGTAACAGAATTTGATGCAAAGCCAACTGACTTTACAGAAAGTGTAACAGATCCATTTGCATTTACAGAAAATGATCCGTCTTCGCTTGAAATAGCAGAAACTTTAGAACCATTAACTGAAATAGTAGCACCAGCAACGGCTTTACCGTCAGTCGCTGAAACTACTTGTCCTTTGATGGTTCTTGATTGCGCATTGGCAATAAGACCCAATAACAACAAAGGAACCGTAATTAAACGTAGGAATTTTCGCATAGTGTTCGGGTTTGATTTTAAAATATTAATACAATCGTACATCAATAATATAACAGTTTCTTAACATTCGCAAACGTTTACGTTATTTTTTTTTTACGGCGAATTAAATGGGTATAAATAGTATATAAACCATTAATTAATGTGTAAAATTTACACATATATAGACTGAGATTTTAGGTCTAAAATGATCTTTTTATGAATAAATTTCATTGATTTACGGCAATTGTTTAATAAAAAAACTAACCTTTAAATTAAGTTAAGCATCCATTATGAAAGGGATAAAAAATCAGTGGTCATTTTATAGTTTGGGGGATCATGCTATTGTATTTTCATTAGCAGCGAAAATGGATGTGCAGATTTTGCAAAAAATTAAACATTTAACTGAATTTATTGCAGCCAAAAAAATGAGTGGCATGCTGGAATTAATCCCCTCCTATCATACCCTTACGTTGGTGTATGATATGACAAATTTTTTATCATCTACGCAAACGGCGAGTACGCAGTTATTGAATTTTTGCAACAACCTGATTGATGAATTTGAAAATTATTTAATAGCACAAAAAAATACACAATCAACTTTATACAAAGTTCCTGTTTGTTATGAAAAAATATTTGGAATAGATTTAGAAAACATAAGCAAAACAAATCAAATTTCTTGTGCAGAAATTATTCAAATACATACTGCCTTTGAATATGATGTTTACAGTATTGGATTTTTACCGGGATTTACCTACATGGGTGTAGTCAATGATAAAATTAAAATAAATAGACACGACAAGCCAAGGAATGAAGTATCGGCTGGAAGTATAGGTATAGCTGGACTACAAACAGGTATCTATCCATCAAATAGTCCAGGTGGTTGGCAAATTATTGGAAGAACTCCTTGGAAAATTTTTGATCCAAATCCAAATAAATTAGCAAAATTTAAAGTTGGTGATCGAGTGCAATTTTATGCTATAAGTAAACAAGAATTTGATTCCCTAAATGAATATAATTAATTGAATTGTCGATAAAAATTTTACATAAAGGAATTGCTGACTCCATCCAAGATAATGGACGATATGGTTACCAACATTTTGGAGTTCAACCTAACGGCTGCATGGACAATTTATCGGGGACATTAGCTAATTATATTTTACAAAATGATTTGAATACGCCTGTTATTGAATTGCATTTTCCATCCAGTAAAATTCAATTTTTAGGCGATTATATTATTTGTATTTCGGGAGCTAATTTTGTGCCAGTGCTAAATGAAAAAAGTATCCCATTTAACACACCCATTTTAGTACATAATAACGACGTACTTTCAATGTTACAGCCAATTGAAGGGAGCATTGCTTACATTGCTGTTAAAGGAACATTTAATGAACCTAATTGGTTAAATAGTCATGCATTTAATGCTAAACGCTTTAATACAAATGATATATTGAATTTTGTAACTCCGAACCATGACCATAAATTAACATTACAACAGTTAATGAAACAATTGGATGTTTCCCTTATTGAACAAGTTCAAAATAACCTTTTTACCAATAAAGAGCCCATCCGTTTTCTCCCTGGACCAGCATGGCAGGACTTAAATGAAAATTCATTACAGGACATTTTAAATAAATCATTTACCATTTCAGCACAACGAAATCGAATGGGTTATCATTTAAATGGGCCTAAACTTTCAAGTTCAATTTCCAAAAGCTATTTATCAAGTGCAGTTACTAAAGGTACTTTACAGCTTCTTCCCAGTGGCGATATGATAGTTTTAATGGCCGATCATCAAACCATTGGAGGTTATGCAAATTTGGGTCAAATAATTTTGGTAGATTTACCAAGGTTTGCGCAAATGAAAAATGGTCAACCATTTAAATTTAAGCTAACCAATTTGGATACTGCACAAACATTATACCGAACAATGT
>JACCDH010716226.1_pt1 | contig 19683 bp, 19 predicted proteins | sample 7442481 | NCBI WGS metagenome assembly JACCDH01 (sample SAMN15323433, study PRJNA562643) | freshwater metagenome | isolation source: river surface water | place: USA:Blue River Watershed | collected 2017-08-15 | reverse complement strand
GAGCGTGAGCGCGTGAATGATTCAGTATTGAGAGATGACCCCATGGGAGTTGCTCGTTCTCATCGCTGAATAGCAAGGTTTGGACAGCTTGTGATTTTCATAAGTGCCGTCTGATTGGTTTGCGTCAAACCTGGCACCCGCATCGGCTATCATTCAGAGTGTTAACGACCATCCAGCAAATACCTGATGCAAGAATCTGAGAATGAAAAGCCACAGCACACCCTGTATGAGCTGATCGGCGGAAATGACAAGCTACGTGAGCTTGTCGATCGCTTTTATGATCTGATGGACTTGGAGGCGGATTTCGCCGTGCTGCGAGCGATGCATCCGCAATCGCTCGAAGGCTCGCGCGATAAGTTGTATCTGTTTCTGTCTGGCTGGTCAGGCGGCCCGGATCTGTACACGCCGGTACATGGCCATCCTTTCCTTCGGGCCCGACATTTGCCTTTCGCTATAGGGACTGCCGAGCGTGACCAGTGGCTGACCTGCATGCTGCTGGCGATGCGTGAGCTGGGGTATCCGGAGGAGAAGCAGGATCTGCTGTTAAGTGCGTTTTTTGGTACGGCGGACTGGATGAGGAACCAGCAGCCTTGATGTGGAGTCCAGCTGCCTTATTAGAGCTGGACTTTGGTAGGAGTGATATCGCTGATGTTAGAAATGTATTAGTTACGCCATCTATCGACTAGAGACTCTATCGCACTGAAAATATGAGGTTCAACAAGGCATATCCCAGCCAAAGCCCCTGTTGTGCCGATCGTAATTGCAGCAATCATTAAATCGGTACTAACCCGAGGACTATGCTGCTTTGAGTGATCTTCACCGGCGGAAGCAAAAGTTAACACAGTACCAACGGCTAACCCAACCGTACTTACGATCGCTAGAAAAAATTTCGTATCTGAGCAATTTTCTTGTTGGGCTGCCGCTGGTACCGCGAGTCCTGCTACAGGACCGGGTGCAGGGCCGGGTGCAGGGCCGGCCATGGGCGCCTGTATTGGCCGTAGCATGTTAGCCATAGCCGAGATAGCGTTGGCTGCATTGCTTGCTTCATCTTCTTGCTCAGAAATGCTGGTCATGTCAATTGAAATGGCAACCTCGTCGTCATGATCGGCACCGATTTCCCAGGAATCTCTGGGTGCTTGCTCAGGTCTGTGGGCGACGGCTTCATTGTCGGCGCCATTGATGACAGGATTCAATGTGTGGGTCAAGATTATTCTTGAGGCATTCGCAGTAGCCATAAAATATTTCCTTTTAGTCGACTATTTGACGGATGTCATTTACTGAGAGTAAATAAGACTTGAATCGGTAACCTTGATGTGTGAGCAGTTCCTTGAATGAAAAGCCCCAATAATCCGTTGGCGAAACATAGAGTGCCTTGCTGTTATACGTGATGCAGATAGTGACTAGAAAGTATGGCTTTATTTGGGAAATTAGCCACCTTGATTCGGCTAAACATTTTTTGCTACGGTGTCTTGTACGAGAAATAAGCAATTATCACCGTGGTAAATGCGATCGCTAAGAAAGTTCACCCAGCGCTTGCTCTGCTATCAGTAGCAATTCACGACGAGAAAAATCACTACGCGACAGATCTAACGATTTTTCAAACATTGTTCGCGCTTCAGGCCTTTTGTCTAATGCGAGAAGACACTCGCCGAGCCGATAGGCTGCGGCAGCATGCTGATCATCGATTTCGAGCGCTAACGCATACATTGCAGCTGCTGCCTCCGTCTGCTCTGTCCGATGCAGGCAGGATCCTGTCAGGAACGCGTATTTGGCATTGCCGGGCGCATGAAACACAAGCTGCAAGCCAATCACCAGCGCATTTTGAAAATCACCTTCGTCGCAGAGTTTATGTGCCATCGTATAGAGTGCTGCATATTCTTGCGGTGTAATGCCCCGCAGTACGCCTGGCGTGATGCCCTGCTCAAGTGCTGAGCGAACGTCGTTCCAGGAATCTGCCAGCGTCTGCAGGCTGCTGCGCAGTTGATCGACCACGGCAGCAGTATCAGGGTCAGAGGGTGGGTATAAGTAGTGCTTGATCATAGAGCGACTTTAGGATGGAGCCAGGCCAAAGGCATGCGGGCTGGCTGGAATTGATGAGGCTGTTGGTGCCGATTCGGTTCCCCGCATGGGACTTGGTTTGTGGAGGCAACAAGAACAGACAAGTAGGCACGCCGAATCGACATTATCCTGCGCAGGTGATTTAGGTGCGGCTCCACATTAACGCATGTAACACAAAAGGAAATCCTATGGGCAGAGTAACAGCCCCGGCCAAAAGAAGCCCTCTCATTGAATTTTGATTGTCTTGGCTTAAGTTAGACCAAGTAATCATACATGCCCCACCGGCTATAATCAGACCAGTACCGATGGCTGTCAGTACGGCGGATTTACAGCGGCTGATGGGCTGGTAAGCGATTGGACCAGCCGCTGCTGGTAGTGCAGGTGCCGCCGCAGGCAATGGCTGCAGGATTCTCGCTGTCGCGGACAGGGCGCTTGTGGCGACAGACCTTGGATTTTTTTCTTCATTGGTATCGGCGACATCCAGTGGAATGGCGATGTCGTCATGATCATCATTGCCCGCGCCGATATTCCACCGAGGGTCAGAGGAGTTGTCTATGCCACGCGCTTGAACTGAATTGTGAGTATCGATATTCGTGACGCTCGGGTTGTCAATATAAGCGATGGGGCTTGCAGTGGCTATAGCCATAAGATTTCTCCTGTTAAATAATCATTCAGAACGATGTTGTTTATCGAAGGTAATGTCGACCAAAATAGGTGCGCCGATTCCGGAAGTGGTTCCTCTGAATCAGGAATCATGAAGGCGCACAATACGGTTCTTTGAGATGAGCCCGTTGTGGGTGCATGACACGACCGCTCACGTGATTGTTTTGCGACGCTGTGACTGTGCAGATTAGCCAAGCATTAATTCAAATGCTTATGCGCTGAGGCGATGCTTAGTATCGGTGTTCAGGTGTAGCGATGATAAGAGTGCATACGCCGATAGGACGGTTAGATTGCGGATGGGCTGTGATTTCAAATAAGACCATGAAACAGCTGCACCTCTACCCGGTCTCCTTTGCGAACTTGGCCTTGATCGTGTTTCAGAACGATCATGCAATTGGCTTCAGTCATTGACGACAAAATCCCTGAGCCCTGAGCGCCAGTAGTGCGAACGATGAGCTCACCGTCAGATGACGAGGTAAGCAGGCCGCGCTGGTATTCGGTGCGGCCAGGTTTTTTTTGAATGTCGGTATCGATGATCGCGCGTACCGTTGTCAGTGCAGGCGCCCGGGCACCCGCCAGTGCGTATAGTGCGGTACGCGCAAAAAAATAAAAACTCACCATCGTGGCGACCGGATTACCCGGCAGGCCTATCAGCCATGTGTCTTTGCCGTTTAGGTGAAGCTTGCCAAATGCCAGCGGACGTCCCGGACGTATTGCGATCTTCCAGAACGCGACATCGCCCAGCCGCGCCATCATTTGTCGCGTGTAATCAGCATCGCCGGCAGACACGCCGCCCGAGGTAATCACAGCGTCGGCTGTTTCGCAGGCTTGCCGGAATGCTGTTTCAATTGCCCCGGGGTCATCCTTCACCAGTCCAAGATCGATGGGCTCGAATCCCGCCCGCAACAGCATGCTATGCAGTGTGTAGCGATTGCTGTCATAAACACTGCCTTCGTCCAGCGGCTGACCGGCGGAGCGCAGCTCATCTCCGGTAGAGAAATGTGCGACCCGCAGCTTGCGTTTTACGCTGACCTCGGCTAATCCCAGCGATGCGATCAGGCCGAGATCGGCGGGCGTCAACAAGCGCCCTTGCTGGAGTGCGATCTGGCCACGAGCGATATCTTCTCCGGCGCGCCGGATATTCAGGCCAGTCTGTAACGACTGAACGGGTAATTCAACGTCGCTGTCGCTGCGGCGACGGGCAAGCTCCTGAGGCAGCACAGCATCGCAACCTTGTGGGATGACGGCGCCCGTCATGATGCGTACGCAGGTGCCTGTGGTCAATACTCCTTCAAAGGGATGACCAGCAAATGCAAACCCGGCGATTTTCAGCGTGACTGTCGATGTTTGCTGAACCGATGTCAGATCGGCGCTGCGCACCGCATAGCCATCCATCGCCGAGTTATCTGCAGCAGGAACGTTGATCGGCGAAATGAGATCGTTGGCAAGCACGCATCCCAGTGCCTGTTTCAGAGGCAGGGTTTCGGTCCCGGTGACCGCTTGTACATGGCTCAGGATCAGGTGCTGTGCATCAGCGACCGACCAAACATCCACATCGCTTGCCGAGCTGCTCTCGGCAATACGTCCAGAGGAGGGGCTTTGCATGGAAGGTGGGTGTGGTTCGGCCGCCGCTCAGCCGCCGATATAAGACATCTCGACCTTGCGGTCTCGCACGGACAGCCCTTCGGTATTGATGGTGCGAAGTTCTGAATAGCGGTCATCGCGCTTTGCCCACAGGTGGGCAATCGCCGCAATGATTTCTTCATCGGTATGACCGTTGCGAACCAGTGCACGCAGGTCATGTCCACCGGTGGCGAACAGGCAGGTGAACAGCTTGCCCTCGGTGGACAGGCGAGCACGGTTGCAATCGCGGCAGAAGGCTTGCGTGACGCTGGAGATCACGCCGATCTCGCCGCTGCCATCGACATAGCGCCAGCGTTCTGCAGTTTCACCGGTGTAGTTGGGTTCGATTTCTTCCAGCGGCATGGTCTCGCTGATACGGCGCACGACCTCGGCAGACGGAATGACCTCATCCATCTTCCAGCCATTCGAAGCACCGACATCCATGTATTCAATGAAACGCAGGATGACGCCGCTGCCTTTGAAGTGGCGCGCCATCGGGACGATTTCCTGATCGTTCAGTCCGCCTTTGACCACCATATTGACCTTGATCGGGCCGAGTCCGACCTTCGATGCGACCTCGATGCCTTCTAGTACATCCGAGACAGGAAAGTCAACATCATTCATGCGCTTGAAGGTGGCGTCATCCAGCGAATCAAGCGAGACAGTCACACGCTGAAGGCCGGCATCTTTCAGTGATTGCGCTTTTTTGGCGAGCAGCGAGGCATTGGTTGTCATGGTCAGATCGAGCGGCTTGCCATCGGCGGTCTTTAATACGGCCAGCATCTCGATCAGTTTTTCGATGTTCTTGCGCAGCAGTGGCTCGCCGCCGGTCAGCCGGATTTTTTCCACGCCATGAGCAATGAAGATCTTCGTCAGCCGTGTGATTTCTTCGAACGACAGCAAGAGCTCGTGCGGCAGGAACTGGTAATCCTTGTCGAACACGCTCTTGGGCATGCAATAGACGCAGCGGAAATTACAGCGGTCGGTAACTGAGATGCGTAGATCGCGCAACGGCCGACCGAGCGTGTCCGACAGCAGGCCAGTGGCCGGCGTCAGGGTCTCGGGGATATGCGGCACTGCGTGCAGATAGCGCAGGTCGGCGACAGGAATGATGCGTTCGGTCATGTCAGAAAACTACGTTGGCCAGGCGCTGGTGCGCACCATCGCCACAGGGTTACCACCACGGCACGTAAGATACCACGAGGCCCGCCGCCGCACAGACGGCGATCAGCCGTATGGTTCCCCATTTCAAGCGCATCAGTGCGAGCGCCGCGAAGATAGCAATAGCGAGCGCCGTCTTATCCCATAGCGCCAGAGGCCCGGACAAATGGAAGACATGGTCGGCAAAAAACACTGCCAGGCTCAGAATCACGCCGACCACGGCGGCGGAGATTGCAGTCAGAGGTGCTGTCAGTCGGATATTGTCACGGGTGGCCTCGACCACGGGACCACCGGCGAGGATAAACACGAACGAGGGCAGAAAAGTGAAAAAGGTCGCGACCAGCGCACCTGCCGCGCCGGAAGCGAACAGCGCCAGCGGTCCGAACACTTCTTTTGTCCATCCGCCCACAAAACCGACAAAGGCCACGATCATGATCAGCGGACCGGGCGTGGTTTCGCCCAGCGCAAGCCCGTCGATCATTTGTGTGGGCGTCAGCCACTGAAAGCTTGTTACCGCACCCTGATACACATAAGGCAGTACCGCATAGGCGCCGCCAAAGGTCAGTAGCGCGGCCTTGGTGAAGAACCAGCCCATTTGCGAGAGGGGGTTTTTCTCTCCGAAAGCCAGCGTCAGCGCAGACAGGCAAATAAGTGCAAGCGCTACGCCGATGACCGAGGTCATGACGAGAGACCTGAGACGGAAGCGAGCATGCTCTGGCGGAGGCGTATCGTCACCAATCAGTGCTGCGCCATACGACACCTGCGAGGCAGCATGACCTCCGCCGGGACGAAAATACTCTGGCATCCATCGCCCGCCGGCAAGCCCAGCAGCGCGGCGATGCCAATAATCAGCGGGAAGGGCAGTTGCAGCAGCGCGATGCCAGCGAAAGCCAGCACCGCAAGCCCGATCAGCCAGCGATTTTTCAGCGTACGGCTGCCGATGCGCCAGGCGGCGGCCAGCACGATTGCCACCACGGCGGGCTTGATCCCGTACAGCACACCGGCGACAACAGGCAAATCACCAAAGGCCAGATAGATCCAGGACAGCGCGATCAGTATCAGCAGTGAAGGCAGCACAAACAGCACACCGGCGATGATGCCGCCTGCGGTGCGATGCATTAGCCAGCCAATATAAACCGCGAGCTGCATGGCCTCGGGTCCAGGCAGCAGCATGCAGTAATTGAGCGCATGCAAAAAGCGCTGTTCCGAAATCCAGCGCTTGCGCTCGACCAGATCGGTGTGCATCAGTGCGATCTGACCCGTCGGACCACCGAAACTGATGAAGCCCAGTTTCAGCCAGTACCAGAATGCTTGCGTCAGTGTGACGGGCTCGGGACAGGTTGCCGGCGGCAGCACCGGCGCTTGAACGGTATCGTTGTTCACATGTTCGGGTAGTTGGGACCGCCGCCGCCTTCCGGTGTGACCCAGACAATGTTCTGGGTGGGGTCCTTGATGTCACAGGTCTTGCAGTGCACGCAGTTCTGCGCATTGATCTGAAGACGCTCGCTGCCGCTGTCATTCACATATTCATAGACGCCCGCCGGACAGTAGCGTGACTCGGGTCCCGCATATTTTGCAAGATTGACCGCAACCGGCACCTCGGGATTTTTCAGTGTGAGATGCGCTGGCTGGTGCTCATTGTGATTGGTGTTCGAAATAAAAACTGAGGACAGGCGATCGAAGGTGAGCTTGCCATCCGGCTTGGGGTAAACGATGGGCTCGAACTCAGAGGCCGGGCGCAGGCATTCGTGATCAGCATGCGCATGGTGCATCGTCCACGGCGCTTTGCCACGGAAAAGCACCTGATCTATGCCAACCAGCAGTGTGCCGGTATACAGCCCCTTGCTCATGGCGGGTTTGAAATTACGCGCGACATGCAGCTCTTCATGGAGCCAGGAGTTTTCGAAAGCGCGGGTGTATGCAGGAAGTTCATCTTGCGCGCGTCCGGCGACAATGGCTTCAAACGCGGCTTCAGCGGCCAGCATGCCGGTCTTCATTGCGGCATGGCTACCCTTGATCCGACTGGCATTCAGGAAACCGGCATCGCAACCCGCCAGCGCGCCACCGGGAAAGGTGAACTTCGGCAGCGATTGCAGACCACCTGCGGTAATGGCGCGCGCGCCATAAGACAGACGTTTACCGCCTTCAAAAAAACCGCGTATCGATGGGTGAGTCTTGTAGCGCTGGAATTCTTCAAACGGCGACAGCCAGGGATTCTGATAAGCCAGTCCGACGACATAACCGACGACGACCTGATTGTTTTCCATGTGATAGAGGAAGGAGCCGCCATAGGTATCGGAATCCAGCGGCCAGCCGGCTGTGTGCATTACCAGCCCGGGCTGGTGTTTCGCGGGATCGATTTCCCACAATTCTTTGATACCGATCGCATAAGTCTGCGGATCGCGGCCTGCATCGAGCTGATAATGCGAGATCAGCTGCTTGCCCAGATGACCGCGCGCACCTTCGGCAAACAGGGTGTACTTCGCACGCAATTCCATCCCGAGCTGAAATTCTGAAGTGGGTTGTCCATCTTTGCCCACCCCCAGGTTGCCAGTAGCGACGCCAGCGACCGCGCCTTGGTCATCGAAAATAATTTCAGCAGCGGCAAAGCCGGGGAAAATCTCGACACCCATTGCCTCCGCCTGTTGCGCCAGCCAGCGCACGACATTGCCGAGCGAGATCACATAATTACCGTGATTTTTGAAGCAGCCGGGTAGCAGCCATTCCGGGGTGCTGGTCGCCCCTGTCTCGGTCAGGAAAAGGAAGCGGTCCTCCGTGACCGGCGTATTCAGCGGCGCGCCGCGTTCTTTCCAGTCGGGGAAAAGTTCGTTCATCGCGCGCGGATCCATCACCGCACCCGACAGGATGTGCGCTCCGGGTTCGCTGCCTTTTTCAAGCACGCAGACGCTGATCTCCTGTCCCTGTTTTTCAGCAAGCTGCTTGAGTCTGATCGCGGCGGACAGGCCTGCGGGGCCAGCGCCGACGATCACGACGTCATACTCCATCGCTTCGCGGGGGCCGAATTGTTCTAGGAAGGCGGGGTTCTGGCTAGGGCTCATGAGCGTTATTCGTGCAGGTTGTGTTGGGCCACTGAATCGAGCCGGGATTGTGCGGGATTTTAGGCGTTGGCGCCAACCGACCCAGAAAGGCGACCGGACGCGGCAGCATTCATGTAATGATAACGGTTGTGCTGCCCGGAGCTGAACCGGGACGATTAAAACGTTTTTAACCTCACGTTAAACATACTTTTCAGGAGACGCCGTGGGTATCGAAGTCAATTTTGAGGGGAAGGTCGCGCTGGTGACCGGTGCTTCCAGCGGGCTCGGGGCCCGCTTCGCCAAAATACTCGCGCAGGGCGGGGCTCAGGTCGTGCTGGCTGCGCGTCGCACGGACAGGCTGAAAGAATTGCGTGCGGAGATCGAATCTGATGGCGGTGCCGCTCACATGGTTCAGCTGGATGTCACCGATTACGGGAGTATCAAATCTGCGCTCGCGCATGCCGAGACTGAGGCCGGACATATCGATATTCTGGTCAACAATTCCGGTGTCTCGACGACGCAGCGGCTGATCGATGTCACACCAGATGATTATCAGTATGTGATGGATACGAACTTGCGCGGTGCGTTTTTCGTTGCGCAGGAAGCGGCCAAGCGGATGATCCTGCGCGCGAAAGCGGACCCCAGCCGCCAGCATCGCATTATCAATATCGCCTCAGTCGCTGGTTTGCGCGTGCTGTCGCAGATCGGCGTCTACTGCATGAGCAAAGCCGGCGTGGTGCAGATGACCAAGGCCATGGCACTCGAATGGGGGCGCTACGGTATCAATGTGAACGCGATCTGCCCGGGCTACATCGAGACCGAGATTAATCGCGATTATTTCCGCAGTGAGGGTGGCCGCAAGCTGGTCGATATGCTGCCGCGTAAACGCGTCGGCAAGCCAGAAGATCTTGACGCGTTGCTGCTGTTGCTGGCCTCGGATGAATCGCGTTTCATTAACGGCGCAATCATGACCGCAGACGACGGCATGTCGGCATTCTGATGTCGGTCCCGGAGGGTTACACGCGGGTTCACCGCCTGCGCATGCCGATTCGCTGGGGCGACATGGATGCGATGGGGCATGTGAACAATACCGTTTACTTTCGTTATTTCGAGCAGGCGCGCATTGCGTGGTTTGAAGCCATGGGATGTCCGCCTGATCCCGCAGGTGTCGGCCCGGTGATTATCAGCGCGCATTGCACCTTCCTGAAGCAGCTGCGCTACCCCGGTGATATCGAGGTCGATACGCTGGTGGGCGAGTTTGGTCGATCCAGCTTTCATACGATTCATCAGATTCGTCGTCCGGATGATCCCGAGACGGTGATGGCTGAAGGGGGATCGAAAGTTGTATGGGTCGATCAGCGAGTGGAGAAGGCAGTACCTCTACCAGAGCAGATCAAGGCACAGCTGCAGGTGATATGGCTACCGGCTTGATTCTTGCGAGCTAGGCTACTTAGCTACTGTCGTAAATTCACAAAGCGCACCCCAATATGTTTCACCATCTGCGAAGTTTCGTCTTCACTAAAGCCGCAATTCGCTGAATAAGTGCGTCAGACCCTCAAGATGACCGCCCTCGACGGCAGATTCTGGAGGGTGGTATGGGCTTGCCCGAACGCAGAAAACATATCACACTAAGTGTGATATCATTGATCGACTCTACGGACGCTTGTCATGCGCATTTTTAAAAACGCATGGTTTGCCCGTTTTGCAAGAAAAGAAGGGGTTGCCGATGCCGTTTTACTGGAAACAGTTTCCCGGATTTGCCGCGGTCAAATCGATGCTGATCTTGGCGGTGGGGTACTGAAGCAGCGAATAGGTCGAGAAGGCGCTGGGAAATCCTCTGGTTATCGCAGCATTGTTTTGTTTCGCAAAGATCATATTGCGCTGTTTGTGTACGGATTTGCAAAAAATTCCCTGGAAAATATTTGCGAATCCGAGTTGATGCAGTTCAAAAAAATGGCAAGGCACGTGCTAAATCTAAGCAATGAACAAATCGTCACGCTACTGAAAAATGGGCAACTTGAAGAGGTGATTAATAATGAGCAAGCGATATAAATCAGATGCGCTCGCCTCTGTTCATGAAAGCATGGAAGCGCTGCATGACATCGGCGTTATCGACAAGCAAACCATGCGTGAATTCGACGAGGCTTGTCTGACCCCGGTGAGGATGTTGGAGCCGGAAGAAATCAAGGCCCTCCGCATTCGTGAAAAGCTATCTCAGCCTGTTTTTGCACGCTATCTGAATGTGTCGAAAAATCTGATATCAGACTGGGAGCGTGGCGTAAAAAAACCTGGCGGCCCTGCGCTGCGATTGCTGACCGTTGTGCAGAAAAAAGGTGTGATGGCGATTGTGTGAATTGGTCGGGGTCGATCAAAATTTTTGAGAACCTGCGAATAGGAGAGTCATGAAAAAACTATATCCCGATGCCGCCACTGCGCTGGCCGGCATCGTCAAGGATGGCCAGACGATTGCCGTAGGAGGTTTTGGCCTGTGCGGCATACCCGAGGCGCTCATTGCGGCATTGCGTGATTCCGGCGTCAAGGGGCTGACAGCGATATCGAACAATGCCGGTGTCGATGGTTTTGGTCTCGGACAGCTGCTGAACACGCGGCAGATACGCAAAATGATTGCATCCTATGTGGGTGAGAATAAGGAATTCGAGCGCCAGTATCTTGCAGGTGAACTTGAACTGGAATTTACGCCGCAGGGTACGCTGGCAGAAAAACTGCGCGCAGGGGGGTCGGGTATTCCGGCCTTCTTTACCAAGACCGGTGTAGGTACTCTGGTTGCCGAGGGCAAGGAGGTGCGCGTGTTCGATGGCGAACAGTATGTGATGGAACGCTCGCTGGTGTCTGATGTGTCACTGGTCAAGGCATGGAAGGCCGATCCGGTTGGGAATCTGGTGTATCGCAAGACCTCACGTAACTTCAATCCGAATGTCGCGATGGCTGGCAAGATCACCATCGTCGAAGTCGAAGAACTGGTCGGACTGGGTGAGATCGATCCGGATGCCGTGCACACGCCGGGCATCTTTGTCCACCGCATCGTGGTCAACAAGCACCCCGAGAAGCGCATCGAACAACGCACCGTGCGTGCACAGTAATCCGGAGAGTCAACATGGCATGGACACGTGAACAAATGGCGGCGCGCGCCGCACAAGAACTGCAGGATGGCTTTTATGTGAATCTGGGCATCGGTTTGCCAACGCTGGTGGCAAATTATGTGCCTGAGGATATTACCGTCTGGTTGCAGTCCGAGAACGGTTTGCTCGGCATCGGTCCTTTCCCGACCGAAGAGGAAATCGATGCAGACCTGATCAATGCTGGTAAGCAGACCGTGACGGCATTGAAGGGTTCCTCCTTTTTCAGCTCGGCAGATTCCTTTGCAATGATCCGTGGCGGCAAAATCAATATTGCGATTCTGGGTGCGATGCAGGTATCCGAGCGCGGTGATCTGGCGAACTGGATGATCCCCGGAAAAATGGTCAAAGGCATGGGCGGCGCGATGGATCTGGTGGCGGGTGTCGGGCGCGTCGTGGTGCTGATGGAGCATGTGGCCAAAGCAAAAGATGGCTCGACCTCACACAAACTGCTGGAACATTGCACGCTGCCGCTCACTGGTGTGGGTGTCGTCGATCGCATCATCACCGACCTTGCTGTGCTGGATGTGACGGAGCATGGCCTACAGCTAGTCGAGATGGCGCCCGGTGTCAGCAAAGAAGCGCTGATCGAAAGCACAGGATGCGAGATTCGTTTCTGAGTCGGACCGCAGTGCGACAAGAAAGCCAGTCATTTCGATGACTGGTTTTTTTTTGATGCGGTTGCTGCAGTTACTGGGCAGCCCAGCCACCATCCATGTTCCAGGCGGCGCCACGTACCTGATTCGCCGCCGGGCTACACAGGAAAACGGCCATCGCACCCAGCTCTTCCGGGGTGACGAATTCTCCGGACGGCTGTTTTTCCATCAGCAGTTCTTTCTTTGCCTGTTCGACCGGTATGCTCTCCTGAGAGGCGCGAGCATCCACCTGCTTTTGCACCAGTGGCGTCAGCACCCACCCCGGACAGATGGCATTGCAGGTGATGCCGGTGTGCGCATTCTCCAGGGCGGTGACCTTGGTCAGACCGATCAGACCATGCTTGGCAGCCACATACGCAGACTTGCCGGCAGAAGCCACCAGTCCATGCACCGAGGCGATGTTGATAATGCGGCCCCAGTTTTTTTGCTGCATGTAAGGCAGCGCCAGCCTGGTCGAGTGAAAAGCCGAGCTTAGATTGATCGCGATGATGGCGTCCCAGCGATCCGTCGGGAAATCTTCAATGTTGGCGACGTATTGAATGCCGGCGTTATTGACCAGAATATCCACACCACCAAAGTGTGCGGCTGCTTCCTGCATCAGCTTTTCGATTTCGACGGGCTGGGACATATCGGCGCCGCTGTAAGCGGTTTTGACACCATGATCGCTGGCTGTTTGCTTTTTGAGCTGGTCGATCAGTGATGCATCCCCGAAACCGTTGAACATGATGTTCGCTCCCTGCGCCGCCAGCGCATGCGCGATGCCAAGGCCGATACCAGACGTTGAGCCGGTGACCAGCGCGGTCTTACCGGATAGCGGGCGGTTTTGCATTTGCTTCCTCTTAAAACAGGGGGGGTGAGTGTATCGAGCTTGCCGGGATTGTAAGCGCAGAGCCCAGTAGAATGACAGGTTCTACAACAAACTCTGGATGCCCTCGAATGATGCAGCCTCAAATCAAGATGGTGCAATGCCTGTCGCCCGCCGGGCTGCATCATATGGCCTACAAGCAGTGGGGTGACCCGGACAATCCCGAAGTCCTTGTGTGCGTGCATGGTGTCTCGCGGGTGTCAGGCGATTTCGATCATCTTGCGGCGGCCTTGTCGGATCGTTATCGGGTGATCTGCCCGGATGTGGTGGGGCGCGGCCTGTCCTCGTGGTTAAAAAATCCGCAGTTCTATGCCGTGCCTCAATATGTGAGTGACATGGTCACCCTGGTGGCGCGTCTGGATGTGCCGCGAGTCGACTGGTTTGGTACGTCAATGGGTGGCCTGATCGGTATGGGACTTGCCGCGCTGCCCGATTCGCCCGTGCGGCGAATGATCGTCAACGATGTGGGGCCAACGCTGAATTTCCCGGCGCTGGCTCGCATCGGTGATTACCTGGGTACGGAAAAGCGCTTTGCCAGCTTTGAGGAGGGGGTTGATTACATTCGCACCGTATCTGCACCCTTCGGGCCTCACACCGCCGAGCAATGGAGCAAGCTGGCACGCGATGTGCTCGTGCAGGAGGAGGGGGGTTCATGGCGGCGGCATTACGATCCGGCGATCGCCCGGCCCTTTCAGGGGCTGACCGAGCAGATGGTGCTGCAGGGTGAAGCGGCGCTGTGGGCCGCATGGGACGCGATTCGTTGCCCGGTTTTGCTGGTGCGCGGTGGCGAATCAGATTTGCTCACGCGCGAGACGGCGCAGCAGATGACGCAGCGTGGTCCTAAAGCTGAACTGGTTGATTTACCGGGTATTGGCCATGCGCCGACCTTCATGCACGACGATCAGATTGCGATTGCGCGTCGCTTTCTGCTCAGGCATGAGCTGCATTGAACCGTGTCCTGCATGTGAGAGCCTGCGGTGAAACACAGACATACCGAGCAAGAACAGAGCGCAAGAAAATAGAAACAAGTAGCACGCATGGTATCGACGACGATCATCAAAGCCAGTGACGAAGCGCTGACGACGGGCCTGCGCCCGGAAGAAAGCGCACGCCTGCTCGACGCACAGGAATTCGTGCGGAGTGCTTACGAGGGGCGCAGTGTCCTTACTGGGCAGGGTGCGATGGAATTCGCGCGTGGCGTCGTGTCTGCGCTGGCCGCTTTGCGCAGCGATGTCGATACGCGCATCGCTGGCATGCTATTTGAGCTGACTGCTCTTGAAGAGAAGCGCGCCCAGCAAATAGAGACCACATTTGGCAAAGAAGTTGCCGATATGGTGAATGCCATCCGTCAGCTGATGCGTTTGCATGGTGGTGTGTACCTGCCTCACGACGGAGGCAAGAGCAAGAACGCTGCCGCCGCGCAGCTCGAAACGTTGCGCAAAATGACGCTGGCGATGGCGACCGACATGCGCGTTGTGCTGGTTCGTCTTGCGTCACGCCTGACGACGTTGCGTTATTTCGCGGAACAAAAGCTCGAGAACGAGATGACGCTGAAGTACGCGCGAGAGAGCTTCGAACTCTACGCGCCGTTGGCAAACCGTCTGGGTATCTGGCAACTTAAATGGGAACTGGAGGACTTGTCTTTTCGCTTCAGCGAACCCGCTAACTACAAACGCATCGCAAAAATGCTGGAGGAACGACGGGTCGAGCGTGAAACTTTCGTCAATGAGGCGATCGTGCGGCTGAAGGCAGAGCTGTCAGCGGCTGGCATACGTGCCGAGGTCTACGGTCGGCCCAAGCACATCTACAGCATCTGGAACAAGATGCGCGGCAAGGAGATCGATTTTTCGCGGCTGCATGATGTGCGGGCATTCCGCGTGATTGTCGACGACATCAAAACATGCTACGCGGTGCTTTCGATTGTGCATAACATCTGGACGCCGCTGCCCGAAGAATTTGACGACTATATCGCTCGCCCCAAGGGGAATGGCTATCAGTCGCTGCACACAGTGGTGGAGGCCGAGGATGGCCGCACACTGGAAGTGCAGGTGCGTACACAGGAGATGCATCGTTTTGCCGAATATGGTGTTGCTGCACACTGGCGCTACAAAGAGGGTTCGTCTGCATCCGCCGATCAGAAATTCGACCAGAAGATTGCCTGGCTGCGCGAGCTACTGGCGTGGAAAAGCGATGTGGCCGATGTCGTGGTTGGACAGGATGAGTCAGAGCGTCAGTGGGTAGAGCAGCTGAAGGCGGCATCGCTGAACGATCGTGTGTATGTACTGACGCCTCAGGCGCGGGTGATTGAATTGCCCTCTGGCGCAACGCCCATCGACTTTGCCTACCATTTGCACAGTGATGTGGGCCATCGCTGCCGGGGAGCAAAGATCAATGGCACGATGGTGCCCTTGAATACCGCACTGAAAAACGGCCAGACCGTGGAAATCATCACTGCAAAAGGAGAGGCGGCTGCTTCTGGCGCGGCGGGTCCTTCGCGCGACTGGCTGTCCGATGGCTACACCGCCAGCCCTCGCACGCGCTCGAAGATACGCGCGTGGTTCAATGCAGTCGAACAGGCCGAAACTCTCACGCAGGGCAGAGCGTCGCTCGAGAAGACCTTGCAGCGCGAAGGCAAAACCGCAGTCAACCTGGAAGATCTCGCACATAAGCTGGGCTTTCCAAAGCTGGAGGATTTGCTGCTGGCGATTGGCAATGAGCGTTTAAGTCTGCGGCTGGTGGAGCAGGCGCTGCATGCTGACGAGCCGGGCAAGGGCCTGCCCGCCGAACCAGATGAAGCGGCGCTGACGCGCAAGAGCCGGGCATCCAGCGTCACGCAGGGCGCCAAGTCGGGTGTGCTGGTGCTGGGCACGTCTGGCTTGCTCACGCATATGGCCAGCTGCTGCAAGCCTGCGCCACCGGATCCTATCGTCGGTTTCATCACTCGCGGCAAAGGCATCTCTATTCACCGCACACGCTGCAAGAATTTCGCGCAGATGTGTCTGAGGGCGCCGGAGCGCATGGTGCAGACCGAGTGGGGTACGCAGACAAGCGATACGGTTTATCCGGTCGATGTGTTCGTGCTCGCCTCGGACCGTCAGGGCCTGTTGCGGGACATCTCCGACATCTTCCTGCGTGAGAAGATCAATGTCATTGGCGTGTCCACCCGCAGCAACAAAGGCCAGGCGACGATGTCATTCACCGGCGAGATTTCATCGACCGAACAGCTGCAGCGGGCGCTGAAGGTGATTCGGGAGGTCAAAGGCGTCATCGAGGTAAGGCGAAGCTGACTTCGAACTCGTCGGGTGTACCATCCAATGAAATTTCAATTTTCTCCGACATGCCAGAAGGTTAACGGGGCGCTCGTTGCTAGTGTCTGAATCGTTTTCTGGCGGTTTGGATTTAGTGGGGGACTGGCGCAAACATTCAAAACTGGCTATACTCCCGCTTCTTTAGGCGCGTAGCTCAGCTGGTTAGAGCACTACCTTGACATGGTAGGGGTCGTTGGTTCGAGTCCAATCGTGCCTACCAATTTCAGAGCGGTCAATTCCTTGATTGCTTAGAAAAAAGCCGGTCTCCATGGGTGGCCGGCTTTTTTATTTGAGCTGTCTTCCAGGGCTTGCCCTGCCACAGCCAGAAAGCCTTGATTGGATTATTCAAGCAAGGCTTTTTAGCGGATGCTGGTAACCGGACTTCAAAGCTGGTCAGAATTTGAGTCCTACACCAAGCGATGGCCCTGAAACTTTTGTGCCATGTCGGTCATACCAAGACATGTAATCAACCATTCCGTATACCGTAGAATTGAAGTCATATTGTGCGCCTGCACCATATGAAAAGCTGTTGTCTGAGTCTGAGAGTGCGTACCCGCCAGCGCTTGCTTGAATCTTGGCTCGCAGATAACCGACTCGGCCAAACACGTTGAATTGCTGGGTAACAGGGAGTGAGCCTTTCAGGTAGAGGCCGAATACGTCCTTGAACTTCAAATCCACGGGGATCCCCGAGACCGTGACTGAGTCACTGCTGGCTGAGGTGCCCAGCAAAATCTCGCCTGACAGGTTTTCATTAAACTTCACACCAAAACGAGCCGCCACTACTGCCGGGGTGGCTGAGAGTCCTCCTCCGTCAATATTAGCCCACGTATAGGCAAGCTCACCGTAGTACTGCTCACCTTGAGCCATGACATTCGAACTTAACAATGCTGCCGCCGCGAGAAGCGTAGTCAGTATTTTTTTCATCGGGTCCTCCCATTAGTTATCGGAAAGACAATGCTATCAAATAAAATGCAAATATCGCAATTAATCTAATTCACTTGGTTTCCACGTCTGGTTCTTCGGGCAAGTATTGCGCTTAACTTGTTGTTTCAATACACGGGGGCATTGATCTGTCCATCGGTTGACTTCGAGAACTGCATGTGAGCAGTGAAAGTGGTATGATTTGGAGCTTGTTTTGTGAATTGCAGAGCCAGCGTAATCAGGCGCACTTGCATGAGTGCAAACGTGCCGACCAACATTCGATGCAGGAATCTTCGGATTTTCAGATAAGAGCGAGAAAGGCACCCCGGTTATGACACCGCGAACTAGCAACATGATCTTGTTCACGATCCGCTAGTCGAATTCTCGATATCTTCGATATCCATCATGCAGTGAGAAAACGCGGCTGGCCCGCGTTTTTTTATGCCCGTTATATTCGTTTCACAGCCTGATTTTCATTTCAGGCGATACCAACAGCAGGAGCAGAAACATGGTTTCCATTCGACTCCCCGACGGCTCAGAGCGGCAGTTCGATCATCCCGTCACCGTGGCTGATGTGGCGGCATCCATTGGCGCTAGCCTTGCGAAAGCCGCGCTGGCCGGCAAGGTCGACGGCAAGCTGGTCGACACGTCTTATCTGATCGAGCATAACGCCGATCTCTCCATCGTCACCGACAAGGACGCTGATGGTCTGGAGGTGATTCGCCATTCCACCGCGCACTTGCTGGCGTACGCAGTGAAAGAGCTGTTCCCCGAGGCGCAAGTGACGATCGGGCCGGTGATCGACAATGGCTTTTACTACGATTTTTCATACAAGCGCCCGTTTACACCGGAAGACTTGCAGACCATCGAAAAGAAAATGGCCGAACTGGCGAAGAGAGATGAGCCTGTTCAGCGCAAGGTGCTGCCGCGCGACGAGGCGGTGGCCTATTTCAAATCGATTGGCGAGGCTTACAAGGCCGAGATCATCGAATCCATTCCGCAGGGCGAGGATGTCTCGCTTTACAGCGAGGGCAATTTCACCGATTTGTGCCGTGGTCCTCACGTACCCTCGACGGGCAAGCTGAAGGTCTTCAAGCTGATGAAGCTCGCCGGTGCGTACTGGCGAGGCGACTCAAAGAACGAAATGCTGCAGCGTATCTACGGAACGGCCTGGGCAAAGAAGGAAGATCAGGAAGCCTACCTTCACATGCTGGAAGAGGCTGAAAAGCGAGACCACCGCAAGCTGGGCCGCATGCTGGATTTGTTCCATTTTCAGGATGAAGCACCGGGCCTGATCTTCTGGCATCCGAAAGGCTGGACAGTCTGGCAGCAGGTTGAGCAATACATGCGCAGGGTCTACGTGGATAACGGCTATCAGGAAGTGAAAGCGCCGCAGATTCTCGACCGCACGCTGTGGGAAAAATCCGGCCACTGGGACAACTACAAAGACAACATGTTCACGACGGACTCGGAGAACCGCCATTACGCGCTCAAGCCGATGAACTGTCCGGGGCATGTGCAGATTTTCAGAGCGAATCTGCATTCCTATCGCGAGCTGCCACTGCGCTACGGCGAGTTTGGTCAGTGCCACCGCAATGAGCCCTCCGGCTCACTGCACGGCATGATGCGGGTACGCGGCTTTACGCAGGATGATGGTCACATCTTCTGCACCGAGGACCAGATCCTCGATGAATGCGTGGCCTTCACGGCGCTGCTGCAAAAGGTTTATCGCGACTTCGGTTTCAACGAAGTGATTTACAAGGTGGCTACCCGCCCGGAAAAGCGGGTTGGCTCGGATGAGCTTTGGGACAAGGCTGAGCAGGCTCTGATCGCCTCGCTGGAGCGTTCAGGCTGTGCGTACGAGATTTCGCCCGGCGAGGGCGCCTTTTATGGCCCGAAAATCGAGTACACGCTAAAGGACGCCATTGGCCGCGCCTGGCAGTGCGGCACGATTCAGGTCGATTTCTCGATGCCGGTACGTCTGGAGGCCGAATACGTGGCCGAAGATAACAGCCGCAAGGTCCCGGTCATGCTGCACCGGGCCATCTTGGGTTCGCTGGAACGCTTTATTGGCATGCTGATCGAAAACCATGCCGGCGCGTTGCCAGTTTGGCTAGCACCCCAGCAAGTTTCCATTTTGAATATCTCCGAAGGTCAGGCGGAATATGCGCAAAAACTTGAGCAAAACCTGAAAAAACAAGGGTTTAGAGTGCACGCGGATTTGCGCAATGAGAAAATAACCTATAAAATACG
>JACCDH010956921.1_pt1 | contig 19690 bp, 16 predicted proteins | sample 7442481 | NCBI WGS metagenome assembly JACCDH01 (sample SAMN15323433, study PRJNA562643) | freshwater metagenome | isolation source: river surface water | place: USA:Blue River Watershed | collected 2017-08-15 | reverse complement strand
CTCTCTGGCCTGTTGTTCGGGGCAGGCCTTGCCTATTCTGGCATGTCAGACCCTACGCGTGTTCAGGCGTTTCTGGATCTATTTGGCCAATGGGACCCGACGCTTGCTTTCGTCATGGGTGGCGCCATGCTGCCAATGGCCGTGGCTTGGGTCATTAAATCGCGACTGTCGGCGCCGCTTGCCGCGCCAGCCTTTGATTTGCCCGGCACGGCCACGCTGGATCGCCCGCTCGCTTTTGGGGCCATATTGTTTGGAATGGGCTGGGGCATTGCCGGCCTTTGCCCCGGTCCTGCGCTTGCTGACGTGGCGATTGCGCCGGACGATGTCGCGCCATTTGTCGTTGCGATGTTTGTCGGCATGGCCGTGCAACGCTTCGTACCTTTTTCATCCCAAAAAACAAAACAGGCGGGGGCCTAAATGACGTTCAAATCCATCACGCCAAACTTTTCTGTCTCAGCGCAATTGACGGCAGAAGATGTGCATCACGCCGCCGCGCAGGGCTTTAAATCGGTCATCTGCAACCGGCCAGATGGCGAAGAGGCGGGGCAGCCATCCGCCGCCGCAATCCAGAAAGAAGCAGAAGCGCTTGGCCTTTCATTCACATATGTTCCAGCCGTGTCAGGCGCAGTTACGGACGATGATGCGGCCAAGATGAAAGTGGCCCTTTCCCAAATGCCATCCCCCATTCTTGCCTATTGCCGCTCCGGCGCGCGTTCCAGCAAACTTTGGGAAATGGCGACAAAGGCGCAGGATGCAACGCCATCCTCCGCCAAAATCTATGATGTGGTTATCGTGGGCGGCGGCAGTGCCGGAATCGCCACGGCCTCCAGCCTCCTCAAACGCAATCGGAAGCTATCGATTGCCGTTATTGAGCCGTCGGAAGATCATTATTATCAACCCGGCTGGACTATGGTTGGGGCGGGCGTGTTCTCGGCTGAATTCACCAAGCGGAGCGAAAAATCGGTCATGCCCAAAGCGGTTGACTGGATCAAGACGGCAGCCTCTGGATTTGCGCCTGAGGACAATAAAGTGCTCCTCGCCGATGGCAGTTCGGTTGCCTATCGTGTGCTGGTGGCATGCCCCGGGATTAAGCTGGATTGGGAGGCCATTGACGGCTTGACCGAAACGCTTGGTCAAAATGGCGTAACGTCCAACTATCGTTACGACCTTGCCCCTTATACCAACCGCCTTGTGAAGGATTTTAAGCAAGGTCGCGCGCTGTTCACGCAGCCGCCAATGCCGATCAAATGTGCAGGCGCGCCGCAAAAATCAATGTATCTGTCGTGCAGCGCGTGGGAGCGTGCCGGGGTGTTAAAAGACATTGATGTGCAATTCCACAACAGCGGCGCAGTGCTGTTCGGGGTTGCCGCTTATGTGCCGGCATTGATGGAATATATTGAACGCTATGACGCGCATCTAAATTTTGAATCGAAGTTGGTTGCAATCGATGGCCCTGCCAAAATTGCGACATTTGAACAGAAACGCGGGGACATCGTCACGCGGGTCGAAGAAAATTTCGACATGATCCATGTCGTTCCGCCGCAAGTCGCACCGGATTTCGTGCGCAACAGTCCGCTGGCTGCCGCAAGTGGCTTTATAGAGGTCAATGAAGCGACATTGCAGCATGTGCGTTATGCAAATATCTTCGCCTTGGGCGACGCCTGCTCAGCGTCAAACGCCAAGACAATGGCGGCGGCACGCAAACAAGCGCCAGTGGTCGCGGTGAATGTTCTTGCCGCATTGGACGGCAAGCCGCCGGTCGCCGATTATGACGGCTATGGCAGTTGCCCGTTAACGGTTGAGCGCGGCAAGATTGTGCTCGCCGAATTCGGCTATGGCGGAAAATTGCTGCCCAGCTTCCCGAATTGGCTGATTGATGGCACGCGTCCATCGCGCCTGTCATGGCTGTTAAAGGATACCATTCTTCCGCCGATTTACTGGCATGGCATGCTCAAAGGGCATGAATGGATGGTCAAACCCCACAAAATCGGCGCGGCGTAACCGATATGAAATTGGCGCGCTATTTGCCGATACTGGAATGGGGACGCGGCTATGGCGGCGTGACGTTGACCAATGATTTGGTCGCCGCCGCAATCGTCACAATCATGCTCATCCCGCAAAGCCTGGCTTATGCCATGTTGGCCGGCTTGCCGCCGGAAATCGGGCTATACGCGTCTATTCTTCCCATCATTGCATATGCCCTGTTCGGGACGAGCCGCGCACTCGCCGTTGGACCCGTAGCGGTGATTTCGCTGATGACTTTGACGGCAGCGAGCGCGGTTGCTGCACCGGGCAGCGCCGAATTCATCGCCGCCACACTTGTCCTTGCGTTGCTGTCCGGGCTGATCCTGATTGTGATGGGCGTGTTGCGTCTGGGTTTTCTCGCGAACCTGTTATCGCACCCCGTTGTGTCAGGGTTTATTACCGCGAGCGGTATCATCATTGCCACCAGCCAACTCAAGTCGCTGCTGGGCATTAAGGCGTCGGGTGAGGCATTGCCCGAGCTTGTCACTACTTTGATCGAAAATGCAAAGGACACAAACCCTTACACCCTCATTATTGGGGTGACTGCGACCGGATTTCTATTCTGGGTACGAAAAGGTTTGAAACCCATGCTCATTGGTTTCGGGCTGGCGGCGCGGCCCGCTGATTTGGTTGCCAAAGCCGGACCCATCGTGGCGGTCGCGCTTTCGATTTTGGTCGTCATTACCTTCGATCTTGAAGCCAAAGGCGTGAAGGTGGTCGGTAATATTCCGCAGAGCTTGCCGCCCTTTACCGTTCCCTTGTTCGATGCGGGTTTATGGCAGCGACTGGCCGTTCCAGCTTTATTGCTCAGCATCATTGGGTTTGTGGAATCGGTCTCTGTCGCGCAAACGCTCGCAGCGAAAAAACGGCAGCGTATTGTTCCCGATCAGGAACTGATTGGCCTGGGCGCAGCCAATGTCGCGGCCGCTTTTTCGGGCGGCTATCCCGTCACAGGCGGATTTGCCCGCTCGGTCGTCAACTTTGATGCGGGCGCGGAAACCCCGGCCGCAGGCGCGTTTACGGCGGTTGGCATATTGCTGGCGGCCCTGTTCCTTACGCCATTACTCGCGTCGCTTCCCATCGCGACATTGGCAGGTACGATCATCGTTGCGGTTTTGAGCCTCGTCGATTTTAAAACGCCGCGCGCGATCTGGCATTATTCCAAAGCGGATTTTGCCGCGATGGCAGCGACGATAATGGTCACCCTATTAATTGGCGTTGAACCTGGCGTGATGGCCGGCGTGGGCCTCAGCCTTGCCTTGTTCCTCTGGCGCGCCTCACGGCCACATGCCGCCATTGTGGGGCGGGTTCCCGAGACAGAGCATTTCCGAAACGTGAAACGCCACAAGGTGTTCACCGACCCGCGCATCCTGACCATTCGCATCGATGAAAGCCTGACCTATCTCAACGCACGTTGGCTGGAGGAGTTTGTGTTGGAGGAGATTGCCGCACATCCTCAACTTAAGCATCTCATCCTGATGGCCTCGGCGGTCAACGCGATTGATGCATCGGCGCTTGAGAGCATCGAAGCCATCAACCACAGGCTGGCCGATGCCGGTGTGTGTCTGCACCTCTCCGAAGTCAAAGGCCCGGTGATGGACGCGCTCGAACGTGCTCATTTTCTGCATGATTTGACAGGGCAGGTGTGGTTGTCCCAACATGAAGCCTTCGAGGCAGTGCTGGAAATCGCCAATCGCGAAGAAGATACGCAAAAGCCAACCGATCTGTGGATGGCAAGGGGGCTGATATGATGATCGAGCAGGAATGGGCAATAATTCTGGCCCGCGCACAATTTGCTTTTACCGTAAGCTTCCACTTTCTGTTCCCGGCATTTTCGATTGGGCTCGCGAGCTTTCTGGCGGTTCTTGAAGCGTTGTGGCTCAAAACCGGTAAGGGGGTGTACGCCAATCTCTATCGTTACTGGCTGAAGATATTCGCAGTCGTTTTTGCGATGGGCGTCGTTTCAGGCATTGTCATGTCTTACCAATTCGGCACCAATTGGTCGGTATTCTCGGACAAGGCCGGCCCCGTCATTGGGCCGTTAATGGCCTATGAAGTTCTGACGGCGTTCTTCCTAGAAGCAGGCTTTCTGGGTGTCATGCTTTTTGGCATCAACAAGGTTGGGCGCAAGCTCCACTTTGTCGCAACGCTGGCCGTCGCCATCGGCACCTTCATTTCGGCATTCTGGATTTTGTCAGTGAACAGCTGGATGCAAACGCCAGTGGGCTATGAGATTGCGGCCAATGGCCAGCTCATGCCAGGTGATAGCTGGTGGACCATTATATTCAACCCCAGCTTCCCGTACCGCCTCGTCCACACTTTACTTGCGGCTTATCTAACGACGGCCTTTGCCGTGGGCGCGGTTGGTGCGTGGCATTTGTTGAAAGACAAAGGCAATCCGGGGGCCCGCAAAATGTTCTCTATGGCGATGTGGATGGCGGCCATCGTCGCGCCGCTTCAGGTCGTGGCGGGTGACTTTCACGGCATTAACACGTTGGAACATCAGCCCGCGAAGGTCATGGCGATGGAGGGGCATTATCAAAGCCATCCCGAAGGTGCGCCATTGATATTGTTTGGCATTCCCAACAGCAAAGAGCGGACGGTCGATTACGCGATCGAAATTCCCAAAGCATCGTCGTTGATCCTGAAGCACGATCTGAATGCACCGCTCGCTGGGCTTGATACCATCCCGGACGCAGACGAGCCGCCGGTTGGCATTGTCTTTTGGGCTTTCCGGATCATGGTAGGTCTCGGCATGGCGATGGTAGCCATCGGCATGTGGAGCCTGCTCGCGCGGGCGAGAAAGCGGCTATATGAATGGTCGTGGCTCCATAAGGCCGCATTATTGATGGGCCCGTCTGGCTTCATTGCCGTGCTTGCCGGCTGGGTCGTGACTGAAGTTGGACGGCAACCCTTCACAATCTATGGCGTGCTGCGCACCGTCGATAGCGCATCGCCATTGGATGCACCCGCGGTTGCTTTCTCCCTTCTCGCCTTTGTCGTCGTGTATTTCGCAGTCTTCGGCATGGGCATTTGGTATTTGCTGCGCTTGATGAAGAAAGCACCGGAGGCACATGAAAGCGCGCTCGATGGTGCCCCTATCCGAAGCGCAGGCATCACACCTGCACCAGCGGTATTGGAAGGAACATCGGCATGATCGATCTGACAGTCATTTGGGCCAGCATCATTGGCTTTGCCATCATTGCCTATGTCGTCATGGACGGCTTTGACCTGGGCATCGGGATATTGTTTCCCTTTTTCAAAGTGGGCAAGGACCGCGATACCGCGATGAACAGTATCGCGCCCGTCTGGGACGGCAACGAAACATGGCTGGTGATGGGTGTAGGCGGTTTGCTTGCGGCCTTCCCACTGGCGTATGCAATCATTTTGCCTGCGCTTTATGCACCGATGATTGCGATGCTGCTCGGCCTTGTGTTCCGCGGCGTTGCGTTCGAATTTCGCTGGCGTGACCCCGCACATCGCGAACTTTGGGACCGGGCGTTTACGCTGGGTTCTTTCATTGCCACCTTCGCGCAAGGGATAGCGCTTGGCGCACTGCTCCAAGGTATCACCGTCGAAGGCCGTTCCTACGCAGGTGGATGGTGGGAATGGCTGTCACCATTTAGTATTTTGACCGGCTTTGGGCTGGTCGTCGGCTATGCGCTTTTGGGCGCGTGCTGGCTGAACTGGAAAACCGAGGGGGCGTTGCAGCGTCAATCGGTCACGTATGCTGGGCGCTTGGGTATAAGCTTGCTCTTGATGATCGGCGTGATCAGCCTCGCTACGCTGACGCTTGAGGCGCAATATTATCTGCGTTGGTTGAGCTATCCGGGCGTATTGGCAACGGCGATAGTGCCGATTGCCACCATCGCCGTGACATTCCTTTTCTACCGCAGCCTGCGCCAGACCAAAGACGCGCAGCCATTTTTCTGGGCACTCGCATTGTTCGGCTTATGCCTGATTGGCCTTGGCATTTCGATCTGGCCCAATGTCATTCCGGCGCGGGTCACCATCTGGGAAGCAGCGGCGCCACATCGCAGTCAAGTCTTCATGTTGATCGGCGCGTCTATCATGGTTCCGATCATTGTCGCCTACACCGCATGGTCCTATTGGGTCTTCCGCGGCAAAGTCGGGCACGACGGATATCATTGATGCCACGCGCCAAACAATTGGGCTGGTTCTTTGGCATCTGGCTGCTGAGCGTCGCAGCGCTGGCGATCGTCGGCGGTATCATCCGATGGGTACTGCTCTAAAAAATTGCATGGGGAGTGGCGCAAAAATGACCGAGATGAACAACGGCCCCGAAACATTGAAGGGCGAAGATTGGGCGGGCGAGATGGGAGCCAAATGGCTTGCCAATCTCGAGCGGTTCGAAGGCATGATTGCCCCCATTGGTGAAGCGCTTCTTAAGCAAGCCGATTTTAAACCCAGCGAGCGTGTGCTTGATATCGGCTGCGGTGGTGGCGGGACGACAATTGCCATTGCAAAGGCCGTTGCGCCTTCGGGTGAAGTTGTTGGCATCGACATTTCACCCGACTTGACGACCGCGTCTATGCGGCGTGCCAACGACGCTGGTGTAACCAACATTCGGTTCATTTGCGCTGATGGAGCCACGGTCCAGTTAGAAGATGCCCCGTTTGACAGGCTCTTTTCGCGGTTTGGCAGTATGTTTTTTCCCGAACCGAATAAGGCCTTTGCAAATTTGCACAGTCTGCTGCGTCCCGGTGCGCGGATTGATCTGGCGGTATGGGGCCCACCACGCGACAATTTATGGATGATGGAAATGATGGGGGTCGTCCGCCGCTATGTCGATATACCCCCGGCGGTTCCCCGCGCGCCCGGCCCATTCGCGTTTGAAGACCTCGGCTATTTGAACGAAATTCTTGCGAGCGGTGGTTTTTCGGAAGTCAGCATAGTGGCCTATAACGGGCTTCAACCGATTGGTGGCGTCAATGCCACAGCTCATGATGCGGTATCTTTTGTGCTGTCTTCAATGGCGGTTGGACGTGCGCTAGAGGAACAAGGTGCAGATGTTCGCGCTGCAGCTGAAACGGATTTGGTCGAACTATTCCAGAGGCATTATGTAGCCGGGCAAGGCGTGATGATGCAGGGTAAGGCTTGGCTCGTGTCGGCGACTGTTTAGAGATGATTGTTTTCTGAAACGAGGCTTTCGCCAACCGGAGTGAACGGCCTGTTGTGAAGGTGAGGCGTGTTCGTTTCGACGGCCGGTAATGTCGAATATGTTTATATCGAGATTGTTCGGGCATTCCTAAATTCAAACCCACCCAGAATTGTTCAATTCACTGGCCTGGACCGATAAACATAATTTGATAGAGGGCATACTCATTGCGCGACGGTGTTGGCGCAAAGAATATCAGATAGGCTTCGAGTAGTGCATCAAAACCAAAAAATGTGGGGGTGAATGTGGGGATTGTTTTCTTGTTCCGAAAAATAATATTAAATTACAATTAATTGACGACTTTGTTTTATTTAAGCCTTGCACCAATTGCAGCGATGAAAATCACATATTGCTGCGTTCGGCATTGGCGGTGATTGTCCGCCAATCATTTTTGGTACACCGGACTGCGGCTATTGACCTGCTTTGTTTTCCGGTTGACCAGGGACATTCACGCCGTACGATTGTGCAGCACATCAGGGGCAGAAAATGAGCGGCTTTGACGATATCGCCTTTGCGACGGCTGACCGGAGTTTGAAGCTATACGCCCGCAGCTATCCGGGCCCTGAGCCCACGATATTGATGCTGCACGGGTTGACGCGCAATGCTTGCGATTTTGATGGCTTGGCGGCCCGACTTCGCGGGCGATATCGGCTTGTGGTTCCCGATCAGCGCGGGCGGGGAAGGTCCGACTGGGATCCGAACCCCGCCAATTATGCGCCGGCGACCTATTGCGCAGACATGCTGCACCTGATCGACGAACTTAAGCTCGACCGTCCGATCATCATCGGAACATCGATGGGGGGCTTGATGGCGATGATCATGGCGACCCTTCGCCCAAACGGATTTCGGGGAATCGTTCTTAATGATGTCGGGCCGCAGATCGAGCAAACTGGGCTGGATCGGATTGCGTCCTATGTTGGGGTATCGGAGGTGATCGAGAACTGGAAAGATGCTGCGGCCTATTGCCGCCGGATTAATGGCTATGCCTTCCCCGACTATGATGATGCGCAATGGGATGCATTCGCGCGGCGGGTATTTCACGAGAATGACGGCGGCGTGCCAGTGCTCGCGCATGATCCCGCAATTGCCGCTGGCTTGTCGTCGGCAAATCCCACTGCTGTCCCGCCCGATATGTGGCCGATGTGGCAAGGACTGGCGGATATCCCCGTACTTACGGTGCGCGGCGCGATATCCGATATTTTGAGCACACAGACACTGCGCCGCATGGCCGAACTGCACCCGCGCATGCAATCGGTCACTGTCTCCAACGTTGGTCATGCGCCGATGCTCGACGAGCCGGAGGCGTTGGCAGCCATCAATTCATTTCTTGCCACCCTATAACCCACGGCACGTTGATGCCGGCGCTTATGCGGTTCCGCGCTTCAGCAGCTTAACCGGCACAGGCGCGATGTTTGGTGCATCGCCCTTCAACACGGCAATCAAAGCCTCCACCAGCATTTCGCCGGCCTGAACATAGTCCTGCTCAATTGTGGTGAGCGGTGGTTGTGCATAGGCGCCGGTTGCAATGCCATCAAAGCCGATGACGCGCACGTCGGTGCCGACCGCGATATGCTGTTCATCAAGCGCGCGCATCGCACCCAGCGCAATGAAGTCATTTGCGCAGAACAGACCGTCAAAATCGATCTTGTCGCGGATAAGGCCGTTTACCGCAGCATAGCCTTGGTCTTCGCGTACCGCGTTTTCGGGAAGCGGCGGGCAGATGGGCGGCATGCCCTTTTGCTCCATGACCGCCATATAGGTTGTCAGCCGATCCTGAAATGGCGGCTGTTCGCTGTTTGTGGGGCCAATATAGGCAATTTTCTGGCATCCGCTGGACAGCAGATGTTCAATGGCAAGTCTTGCACCCTGCGCGTTGTCGCTCTTGATGGAAATTAGGTCTTCTTTGCTGGCCCCCCAGCAGATCATCGGTGTTTTGTGCCGCGCATATTCACCAAAAAACTGCCAACCTTCAATATTCTGGCCGCTGCCGATGACAATCAAGCCGTCTGCCTGTCTACTGCCGGTGTAATTGGCGAAGAAGTTTGCCGGGGAATCCTGAAATGAAACGATGAGATTGTAGCCGCGCTCAGACGCGGATGCCGCGATGCAACCCAACAGTGATAGGTAAAATGGATTGATGTTCGCTTTATTCTCACCGCGTCGGCACAGAATAACCAACGCGATCGAATAGGTTTGCTGTGTACGCAGGCGAAGGGCGTTGTGGTCGACCGAGTAATTGAGTTCGTTGGCGAGCGCGACAATACGGGCCCGCGTGACTTCATTTACCTTTTTATCACCGCGCAACGCCCGTGACACTGTTGGTTGCGACACCCCCAGCATTGCGGCGATTTGATGCGCCGTTATTCGCCCTTCTTTGCCCATGCGGCGCTGTTAGCACCTGAACCAGTGCAAGTCACGCGGCGAGCGCGGACAGTGGCGTGACAAAATCAAGGCCAAGGCTTTCGGCAACGGCTTGGCTCGTCACCTTGCCGTGATGTACGTTCAAACCGGCGAGCAAGCCGCAACCCGTTTCCGTACTGCCATCAAGCGCGGCGGTACCCTTGCTTGCGAGCGCGAGGCCATAAGGCAATGTCGCGTTGTTGAGCGCAGCTGCGCTGGTTTGCGGAACGGCGCCGGGCATATTGGCGACGCAATAATGGATGATGCCATCAACGACATAGGTCGGATCGGCATGGGTGGTGGCATGGCTGGTTTCAAAACAGCCACCTTGGTCAATCGCGACATCGACCAGAACCGAACCGGGCTTCATATGCTTCAACATTGCGCGGGTGACCAGCTTGGGTGCGCTTGCACCGGGAATAAGGACGGCGCCAATCACAGCGTCAGCAATGCTGATTTCATGTTCAATGGTTTCAAGTGTTGAATAACGGGTACGCACCCGTCCGTTGAACAGTTCATCCAACTGGCGAAGGCGCGGGATGGAGCGGTCAACGATGGTGACTTCTGCGCCAAGGCCAACGGCCATACGCGCGGCGTGGGTGCCAACAACGCCGCCGCCCAATACGGTGACGCGGGCGGCAGGAACACCGGGAACGCCGCCAAGCAATATGCCGGCGCCGCCCTTGCTGCGACGCATCGCTTCGCCTGCTGCCTCAATGGCCAAGCGGCCAGCGACTTCGCTCATGGGTGCCAGCAGGGGCAGGGAGCCCTTGTCATCGGTGACGGTTTCATAGGCAATTGCGGTGCAACCGCTGGCGATTAAGCCTTTGGCCTGTTCAGGATCTGGGGCGAGGTGGAGATACGTGAAAAGCAACTGGCCGGGGCGCAGCAAGACCCATTCGCTCGGCTGGGGTTCCTTGACCTTTACGATCATGTCGCAGCCAGCGAAAATTTCTGCGGCTGTCGCGGCGATTTCGGCACCCGCTGCACGATAGGCATCGTCGCTTGCCATGATGCCCGCACCCGCGCCCGTTTGCACGACAACCTGATGGCCATGGGCGACATATTCACGAACGGCACCGGGGGTTAAACCGACACGATATTCATGCACTTTGATTTCGCTGGGGACGCCGACACGCATAATCTCACTCCTGAAAAATTATCTGTATCGGAAATAGCATCTTCGATATGACGATACTGTGCAAAGATTCGCCTATTTTGATGAATAGGCGCATAAAATCGGCGATATTGAATATATAAATGGAAAATTTATGCAGCTTGATCGAACGGACCGCAAATTATTGGGTGCACTCGTCCAGAATGGACGGGCGACGCAGGCGGAATTGGGCGAAGCTGCCGGCCTGTCGCCAAGCGCGGCCGCACGTCGGCAAAAATCATTGGAAGATGATGGGATCCTGCGTGGCTATCGCGCCGATGTGAATCTGCGTAAACTTGGGCTTGCTGCGACGGTGATGGTCACCATCACGCTCGATAGCCAAAGCGAAGAGGCCATGGCGGCATTTGAAGCCGCCGTGGTGGGAAGCCCGTCGACCATCCGGTGCCACCTTATGAGCGGCCGGAATGATTATCTGCTCGTTGTACGTGCGGCATCGATTGAGGATTATGAGTTCATTCACCGGCAGGAAATCGCGCGATTGCCAAGGGTCGCGCGCATCGAAACTGCATTTGCATTGCGCGAAGTTGTCAATCGAACCGTCCCGCCGCGGCTTTTTGACTGATCGCTTAAAATCGAACTGGGTAGCCAGTTTCTAACGCGCCGACCATTTGTAGAATGTGTGGGGCATTACTCTGTGCTGCATGCTCCGATACCCCAATCCTGCGTAAGACTGTGACGGTTTTGTCACATTGCGTAAAAAGGACAATGACGTTGACACAAAATAACTTGCCTGCGGCAGGTTTTGATGTTTGTGTGCACCTGCACAATAAAGCGCAGGCCGATGTTTATCGGTATTGCGCAGGCATTTAAATTTAGCGGGATAGAACGGTATCTGCCGGATGTACCGCTATGCGGTCGCTTTTGGCGCAGTTTTTTGTGTACCTAAGAAGGGGTAATTTTATGCGTAAATCCATTTTGAAGCTGGCAACAATGAGCGTCGCGATGAGCGCGATGGCTATTTCCGTTCCTGCTTTCGCCCAAGACGCGGCGGCCGAAGAGGCCTCTGGCCCTATCACTGTTTCGGGCGGCGCCGCTTTGGTATCCGATTATCGTTTTCGCGGCGTATCGCTCTCTGACAAGGGTTTTGCGCTTCAGCCATTTTTGACTGTCACGCATGAGTCCGGCTTTTATGTCGGCGCGTGGGGTTCAAATCTTTCCGAAAATGACGGCGATGATCTGGAAGTTGACCTTTATGCGGGCTTTTCGGGCGGTGAAGAGCTGACTTATGACATCGGTGCGACATATTATGTCTATCCGGGCGTATCCAGCTTCAACTATCTTGAACTGACCGGTAAGCTTGGCTCGACGATCGGTCCAGCAACCGTGGGCGCTCAGTTGAGCTACGTCCCAAGCCAGGACAACACCGGCAACACCGATAACGTGTATGTGGCTACCAATGCTTCGGTTGCGCTGCCTGACTCCCCAATTTCGATCGTTGCATCAATGGGGATTGAAGATGGCGCGTTTACGGCTGGAAGCAATAAACTCGATTGGACGCTTGGTCTGACGGCGAATGTTGCAGGCTTTACCGTTGGCGCATCCTATGTCGACACCAACCGTCGTTCGGTTTTTGCATTCAAAGACAGCGCGGCCGGCGTCGTATTCACGCTCAGCTACGGTTTCTAAGACCGTATATTGAAATCTATGATGTGCGCGGGCTGGCTTGACCTTTTTAAGTCGGTCTGCGCACATATTGTTTTATGACTATAAACCTCGCCAACTGGATAGCCGAGCATAAGATCGACGAGGTCGAATGCATCGTTCCTGACATTAACGGCGTGCAGCGCGGCAAGGTATTGCCGGCCAAGAAATTCCTGTCGTCTGTCCGCGATAAATCGCTCCGCATTCCCGGTAGCGTCTTTATCTGCACAATCGACGGCCATTATCCCGAAGATATCGAAGATATTTGGGACAAGGATCCGGACAAAATCCTGATCGCTGATCCAGACACCATCTGCGTTGCGCCCGGGTTTAAATCCCCCACCGCATTTGTGATTGCCGACGTTTTTCACGGCGATGGCACTGAAGTGGAAATCGCGCCACGCACGATCTTGAAAAGGATACTGGCCCTGTATGCCAGCCGCGGGTGGAAGCCCATTATTGCGCCCGAGGTTGAATTTTATCTCGTCAGCCAAAATGTCGACCCTGATTTCCCGTTGGTGCCACCGACTGGTTCGAGCGGACGGGCGGAAACGGCGAGCCAGCCTTATGGTCTTGAGGCGATGAACGAATATGAAGACATCATTGATCACATCTATGATGACTGTGAATTGATGGGTCTCGACATTGATACGATGATTCACGAAATGGGCGCTGCCCAGCTTGAGGTCAACTTTCTGCATGGCGATCCGCTGAAGCTTGCGGATCAGGTATTTCTGTTCAAACGCGTGGTGCGCGCCGTGGCTAAACAGCATGGCGTCTATGCCACATTCATGGCCAACCCGATGGCGGGCCAGCCCGGCAGCGCGATGCACCTGCACCAATCGGTGGTGGATGCGGAAACCGGCCGCAATTTGTTTTCGAACGCCAATGGCCGCGACAGCGCGCTGTTCCGGAGCTACATCGCGGGGCTTGTGAAGTTCATGCCGCAAGTGTCACCGCTTTGGGCACCCAATGTGAACAGCTTCCGCCGGATGCGGCCCGATAGCGCGGCGCCGATCAACGTCCAATGGGGCGAGGACAACCGCAGCTGCGGTTTTCGCGTGCCGATTTCCGACAAGGCCAATCGCCGCGTCGAAAATCGTTTGCCCGGCGCCGATTCCAATCCCTATCTCGCGATGTCCGCATCCTTGGTCTGTGGTTATATCGGTATGGTGGAACGCATGATCCCGGCCAAGGCGATCACGGGCAGCGCGTACAACCGTGCGCGGACGCTGCCCCGGACGTTGGAAGCGGCGCTTGACCGCTTCAGCGCGTGTAAGCCCGTCCGCAACCTGATTGGCGAAGAGTTTTTTGACATCTTCTACGCGATCAAAGACTATGAATTGTTCAATTACCAATCGGTCGTATCAAGCTGGGAACGCGAGCATTTGTTGTTGAGGGTGTAATGCCTGACCGGTTGAATGACAGCTATTACCGCGCGACCGCGAATGGCTGGAAAACGCAGCGCGTTCTCGATTATGCTTTGGATTGCGACGTCGCTGTCATTGGTGGCGGCTTTACGGGCCTGTCTGCCGCCTTAGCCTGCGCCGAAAAAGGGCTGAAGGTCGCTTTACTTGAGGCACAGAGTATCGGTTTTGGTGCATCAGGCCGCAATGGCGGGCAGCTTATACCCGGCCTGCGTTGGTCGATGCGTGAAATCGACGCGGTGTTTGGACGAGAGCGGGCAAAAGCCATATTCGATTTGGCATGGGGTGCCGGCGCGCGTGTGCATAATCGCATCATAAAGCATGATATCCAATGTGATCTGAAATCCGGCCATCTGGAAGCCGCCTATAAGCCGGGACATTTCGATGACATGCAGCGCGAGGCCGCGTTTTTGTCCCGCGAATTTGGCTGGGATTCGGTCGAGATTGTCGCACCTGCAGACATCAGCAAGCATATCAATGGTGGCGATTATCACGGCGGCCTTTATGACGCGAAGGGCGGGCATTTCCATCCGTTGAACTACGCGCTTGGATTAGCAAAAGCCGCGATGGCCGCCGGTGTTTTGATATTCGAACATAGCGCTGCGCACACACCATTGGACAAGGGCGGCCATGTCGAGATCGCGGCGGGAACAGGATCGCTCAATGCCCGTCATGTGATTATTGCCACCGACAACTGGACCGAAGATGTTGCGCCGGAGCTTAGCCGCTACACGGTCCCGATCATGAACTATAATATCGCGACTGCGCCGTTGCCCAATGCTGACCAACTTTTGCCCAGTGATGCGGCGATTGCGGACAGCCGGTTTGTTCTAAACTATTTCCGATTGAGCGCGGATAAACGCCTGATTTTTGGTGGCGGGGAGAAATATGTCCGACGCCCGCCTGCAGACATTGCCGGATTTGTTCGAAAGCATATGGTTGAGGTGTTTCCTTCGCTTGCCCAGGCAGAGATCGACTATGCATGGGGCGGTGCCGTGGGCGTGACGATGAACCGGCTGCCGCATATGGGGCGCAAGGGAAATGTCTTCTACGCGCACGGCTTCTCCGGTCATGGCGCGTTGGTCACGACGGTCGCGGGCGAGGTGATGGCTGAAGCCGTGCTTGGCACCATGTCGCAGTTCGACGTCTTTGCCAGCCTGCCGCACAGCCGGTTCCCGGGCGGCAAATGGTTGGCACAGCCGCTCGCGACCCTTGGACTGCTCTATTATGCAATGCGAGACCGCCTGTGATAGATAGGGCCGCCATAGAAATGATGCGGGCGCGTGAGGTTGCGCGGTTTGTTGCAGCCAACCCAAAGTCGCAGGCGCATGCCCAAGCTTCTACAGGCTGGTTTCAGGGCGTTCCGTTCCATTGGATGCTGGATTGGTCCACGCCATTCCCGATCGTCGCTCAGGAGGCATCTGGCGCGACCCTGACAAGTGTTGACGGGCAGGTCTTCGATGACTTCTGCCTTGGCGATACCGCCAGCATGTTTGGCCATTCGCCGCAGCCGTTGGTCGACGCACTGACCGCGCAAGCGGGACAGGGGCTGAGCTATATGCTCCCGACATCAAAGGGCGCAGAAGTCGGCGATATGCTTGCCGCGATGTTCGGACTGCCGCAATGGCAAGTCACGACCACGGCAAGCGAGGCAAATCGTGCGGTCATTCGCTGGTGCCGTGGGCTGACCGGCCGCGACAAGATTTTGATCTTCAATGGCTGTTACCATGGCGCGGTCGATGACGTTTTCGTCGATCTGCGCGATGGCGAAGCGGTCAACCGGCCAAGCCTGATCGGACAGGTGCAGGATTTGCTGCCGACGACCGTGGCAATCGAGTTTAACGATGTGGACGCGCTTGCGGCGGCATTGCGTGGCGGCGACATCGCATGTGTGCTTGCGGAGCCGTTGATGACCAATATCGGCATGGTACGTGACGCGCCGGGCTTTTTGGAGACGTTGCGCGCATTGTGTGACGAAACAGGCAGCATATTGGTGCTTGATGAAACCCACACCATTTCTTCGGGCTATGGCGGGCACAGCAACACCCATGGGCCAAAGCCGGACATCATGGTGGTGGGGAAATCCATCGGCGGCGGCGTGCCATGTGCGGTGTACGGGTTTACGTCGGAAATCGCAGCAAAGATGGCGGCGCTGAACCAGTCGCGTCCGCCTGGGCATAGCGGCATTGGCACGACATTGTCGGCTAATGCACTCGCTATCTCGGCCATGCACGCGATGTTGGGGCAAGTCATTACGCGGGATGCTTATGCCCATATGTTGGCGATGGCTGACCGGCTGGTATCGGGATTGAATGCCGTGATCGCGGCGCACCAGCTTGACTGGCACGTCAGTCATGTCGGTGCCCGCGTGGAACTGATATGCTCTGCTGTGCCGCCCCGCAACGGAAGCGAGGCGCGTGCCGCGATGGACCATGCGCTGGAGAGCACGATCCATTTATATCTGGCGAACCGCGGCATATTGCTGGCGCCATTCCATAATATGATGCTGGTCAGCCCCGTGACAGCACCGGCGCAGGTCGATCGGTTGGCGTTGGAGTTGAACAATGCGCTGACTGAGCTACAAGCGTCTTAAACAGAGTAAGTGAAAGTGACGTCATGACAATTAAGCGGGCCAAGTCATCTGCGACCATCGCCGCACGAAGCGAGGCTGAGGCCTTTTTTGCTGCGAACCCCGATATTGACTCGGTTGAGATGATTTACACCGACATGGGCGGCGTGCCGCGCGGCAAGCGCCTTCGCCAGCATGAGGTGCTATCGGTCTATGAAATCGGTCGATTTTTCCCCGGTTCCATCACCGTGGTCGACATCACCGGACAAGATACCGTTGAAACAGGGTTGGTCTGGGAGGATGGTGACGCTGACCGCTCAATGAAGCCAATCCCGGGAACGCTGGTCCGGACGCCATGGGCGGGGGACAATGCGGCGCAATTCATGGTCGATTTTTATGAGCTGGACGGCCAGCCGCATGATCTGGACACGCGGCATGTGTTGGGTCTGGTCGTTGACCGTTTCGCAGAAATGGGCCTGACCCCTGCATTGGCGGTTGAGCTTGAATTTTACTTGTTGGATCCGAAGCGCGCCCGTGACGGTTCCATTCGCCCCGCACGGCCCGATTATAGCCAGGAAACACCACAAATGGTGGAGGTCTATGGCCTGCGGGAACTCGACGATTTCCGGCCGTTCTTTGATGAGCTGTATGAAACCTGCGATATTCAGGGGCTTCCGCTGGAATCCGCGATATCCGAATTTGCGCCGGGGCAGTGTGAGCTGACCTTGCGTTACAAGCCCGACGTGTTGCGGGCGTGCGATGATGCAATCATGTACAAACGGGTGGTGAAGGCCGTGGCGCAAGCACATGGTCTGGAAGCGACCTTCATGGCCAAACCCTTTGCTGAACAAGCGGGCTCCGGCATGCATATTCACGTGTCGATGAACGATGCCGACGGCAAAAACCTGTTTGCGTCGGATGATCCCGAAGGCACCCCAATGCTGCGCCACGCGATTGGCGGCATGATTTCAACGGTGGGCGATTGTTTCGCGCTCTTTGCGCCGCACGCAAACAGCTATCGCCGGTTCAAGGCGAACAGCTATGCGCCCGTCGCGCCAACATGGGGCGTCAACAACCGAACGGTTTCGTTCCGGATACCAGCCGGCCCGGCGGCAAGCCGCCATGTCGAGCACCGCGCATGCGGCGCTGATGCCAACCCCTATCTCGCCGTGGCTGGCGTTCTTGCGGGTATCCATCACGGCATCGTCAATCAGATTGATCCCGGCCCCGCAGTCGTCGGCAATGGCTATGACCGCGACAGTTCGGGCGATGACAAGCCGCCAAGCAACTGGTTCGCTGCGGTTGACCGCTTCCACGGATCAAAGCTGATGCGCGAATATCTTGGTGAACGCTTTGTGGACATGTTCACCATTGTCAAACGCGTCGAACAGGACCGCTATTTCGGTCAGGTCCCCTCGATCGATTATGACTGGTATTTGCGCAACGCTTAAGCGTTAGCGGCTGGAAAGCGGGCGAGGATATTCTGCATTACCGCAGGGTTCAGCAGCGTGTCGAACGCGCACCCAACCATCGTACCGTCGTTCCAGACGATTTTTGCCTGAAGCGCGCTGAGCCCGGGTAGCGTTAGCCAGACGCGCGTGCCTGGGCTCATGGCCGTCAATGCCTCACAAGCGACCCCGGACAGCGACAGATCACGGACGATGACGGTAAAGCCGCGCGATCCGGAAGGCCGCATTGAAGCAGGAATGTTAAGCGGAACGCGCGGCGCGCTGCGATCTTCCTGTGCGGCTTCTTCATATCGTTGGTACGATTTTATCTGCGAGGGTGCTTGGACCATGGCTATTTTCCTCTGTGACGGTCAAAGCGTATGAAATTGTGGTAAACAAATAGTTAACCGACATGGGTGAAGCGCCTTAGGTCCTAACCCTAGCACATTCGTTTCCGCCCCACTTGCATTTAGCCGATGTCGCGGCCATATGCGGCACGGGAGTCGGATGGACGTGGCACTCGCCAACCTGGTCAGGTCCTGACGGAAGCAGCCACAACGAATTCGCTGCGGGTCATCCGGCTCCTACTTTTCCCCTTATTTTGTTTTAGAAAACTTCGACAAAGGTCGGTGACCGTCCTATCGTAGCGATGATGCCCGATTCCAATCGCCCAGAATTCGCAGAACGCGACCCGGATATGCCCGATGATGCTTTGGGCCTTGGCTTGGATTTGCCGCCCGTTGCGCAACCGACAGCTCCTGCCGCACCCACGCCATCCGCTCCAGCAGCTGCTCCGGTGAATTCCGGTGGCGCGGCTTACCGCGTACTTGCCCGCAAATACCGTCCCCAGACCTTTGCTGAACTTATCGGCCAAGATGCGATGGTGCAGACGCTTGGCAATGCGATCAAGCGCGATCGTCTGGCGCATGCGTTTTTGATGACTGGCGTGCGCGGTGTCGGTAAAACCTCGACGGCGCGGCTGATTGCCAAGGCGTTGAACTGCATTGGTACGGACGGGCAGGGTGGCCCGACGATTGATCCCTGTGGCACCTGCGAACCTTGTGTAGCCATTGCAGAAGGCCGCCATATCGATGTCATTGAAATGGATGCCGCAAGCCACACCGGCGTTGATGACGTCCGTGAGATTATTGAGGCTGTCCGCTATTCTGCCGTTTCGGCACGCTATAAAATTTACATCATCGACGAAGTCCACATGCTGTCGAAAAACGCGTTTAACGCGCTGCTGAAAACACTTGAAGAGCCGCCCGGCCACGTCAAATTTCTGTTTGCTACAACTGAGGTGAACAAGGTTCCGATTACCGTATTGTCGCGGTGCCAACGGTTTGACCTGAAGCGTATCTCCACCGCAAAACTGGCGGACCATTTCGCGGACATCGCCGCGAAAGAACATGTTGAGGCCGAGGTTGAAGCGCTGACACTGATTGCGCAGGCCGCCGAGGGCTCCGTACGCGACGGTCTGTCGATACTCGACCAAGCCATTGCCCATGCCGACATGGAAGGCGACGGCAAGGTTACGGCTGCACAAGTGCGCGATATGCTTGGCCTGTCGGACCGCGGCGCAATCCGCCGGTTGTTTGGGCTTATTTTGGCGGGCGATGCACAGGGCATGTTGGCGGAAGCCCGCAGCCAATATAATCTGGGCGTGGAGCCATTGGCGATGTTCGCCGGGCTTTTGTCCGAAGTGCACCGGCTGACGCTCGCAAAGATTGGCGCACCGCGCGATGGCGCTTTGGATGCCGATGCCGCCGCATTGGTGGAAGAGCATGCGGATCGTCTGTCCTTTCCAGTGCTGCACCGTTTGTG
>JACCDH010551551.1_pt1 | contig 19690 bp, 23 predicted proteins | sample 7442481 | NCBI WGS metagenome assembly JACCDH01 (sample SAMN15323433, study PRJNA562643) | freshwater metagenome | isolation source: river surface water | place: USA:Blue River Watershed | collected 2017-08-15 | reverse complement strand
TGAAGCAAGAGCTTGGCACGCAGATCCCGATCATCGGCGTCGGCGGCATCCTGTCGGGTGCCGATGCACAGGCGAAGATCGCCGCCGGCGCGAGCCTGGTGCAGCTGTACACCGGCCTGATCTATCGCGGACCGGCACTGGTGAATGAATGCGCAAAGGCACTGGCCACGCGCTGATGCCGCCGACCACGTCGCCACGCCCTCGAAAGCGATTTGCATCAACCCACGAGAACGACAACAAGCTACGGAGACAAGCATGGACAAGATTCAACTGGGCACCAGTGACCTGATGGTGTCGAAGGTCTGCCTGGGCACGATGACCTTCGGTGAACAGAATACCGAGGCCGAAGGCCACAGCCAGATCGACTATGCGCTGGAGCGCGGCATCAACTTCATCGACACCGCCGAGATGTATCCGGTGATGCCGCGCGCCGAGACGACCGGCGCCACCGAGCGCATCATCGGCAGCTGGATCAGGAAATCCGGCCGTCGCGACAAGATCGTGCTGGCGACCAAGATCGCGGGTCCGTCGCAGATGAACTGGATACGCGAAGGCCAGAACAACTTCGACCGCAAGAACCTCCGGCTCGCGATCGAAGGCAGCCTGAAGCGGCTGCAGACCGACTACATCGACCTCTACCAGCTGCATTGGCCGAGCCGCAACGTGCCTGTGTTCGGGCAGCTGTTTTTCGATCCGAAACGCGAGCGACCGAGCGTGGCGATCGCCGAGACGCTGGAAGCACTGCAGGAGCTGGTCGACGAGGGCAAGATCCGCTACATCGGCGTCTCCAACGAGAGTTCGTGGGGTGTATCAGAGTTCATCTATCACGCGCAGGTCTACGGATTGCCTCGCATCGTGTCGATCCAGAATGCCTACCACCTCGCGAACCGCGCGTTCGAGAGCGGCCTCGACGAGACCTGCTACCGGGAGAATGTGGGACTGCTGGCCTACAGCCCGCTGGCCTTCGGCCAACTGACGGGCAAATACGTGGAGAATGCGAACGCACCCGGCCGTCTCACACTGTTCCCGCCAAACTGGAGCCCGCGCTACCTGCGCCCGCGCGTGGTGGAAGCGACCCGACGCTACATGCAGATCGCAAAGGCGCACGGAATGACCGCCACTGAACTCGCGCTGGCCTGGTGCTACAGTCGCTGGTTTGTCGCCTCGACCATCATCGGCGCGACCACGCTGGAGCAGCTGAAGACGGACATCGACGCTTACTCGATCAAGCTGTCGGATGAAGTGGTGAAGGCGGTGAACGAGGTACACCTCGAGTTCACCAACCCGGGAATGTAAGCGGGAACACCACGACGACAACGACGCCGGATCCGGCGTCGTTGATCAGAACAACAGCGGCAGCAGGATCACGCCCCAGGTGGCGAGCGCAAACGCAAACGCGAGCATCACCGCAGCGCTGCCGAGGTCCTTCGCATTCTTGGACAAGGGATTGCGGTCGAGGGACACGCGGTCGACCACCGCTTCGATCGCCGAGTTCAATAACTCGATGACCAGCACCAGCACCAATACGCCGATCAGCAACAGCTTTTCCAGCACCGACACCGGCAACAGCAGCGCGACCACCACGCCGGGCACGGCAACCATCAACTCCTGCCGGAACGCATGCTCGTACTTCCACGCAGCGCGGAAGCCATCCATCGAATAGAAAAATGCCGAGAAGATGCGCTTGAGGCCGCTCTTGCTCTTGAACTCGCTATGGACTTGCTGGCTTTCGGTCTGCTGGTGGTCGGCCATGGATCAGTGCTGTTTGCGCTCTCGGTACAACTCGGTAAAGGTCTTGCCCGGCGGCGCCGGCATGTCGCGATTATCCGTCCAACCGCCGGCCATCGGCAATGCATGGATCATCTTGCCGCTGCCACCCCAGGCCTTCAGCACGCGCGCGGCCATCTTCGTCGCAAAGCGATACAGCGTCGGGCGCTTCGCGAAGAAAGCCCAGACACCAAATGCGAAGTACTCATACACCGGGCGCAAGCCCTTCTTGAACTGCTTCTCGCGCAGCTTGCGCAGCAGGTCCGGTAGCGGAATCTTGACCGGGCATACCACATGGCATTCGCCGCACAGCGTCGACGCCTGAGGCAGGTCCATCGCTTTTTCGACGCCGACATAGGATGGTGTCAGCACGCTGCCCATCGGGCCCGGATAGACCCAGCCGTAGCTGTGGCCGCCGATCTTCTGGTACACCGGGCAGTGGTTCATGCAGGCGCCGCAGCGTATGCAACGCAGCATCTCTTCGAACTCGGAACCGATCAGGCCGGTACGGCCGCCATCGACCAGCACGAAGTACATGTGCTCGGGACCGTCCTTCTCGTCCTCCGCGCGCGGACCGGTGAGCAGCGAGAAATAATTCGAGATCGATTGCCCGGTCGCCGAGCGCGGCAGCAGGCGCATCACGGTCGCCAGATCGGCCAGCGTCGGCAGCACCTTCTCGATGCCGGTGACGACCACATGCACCTTCGGTGGCTTGATGGTGCACATGCCTTCATTGCCTTCGTTGGTGACCACCGCCACCGAGCCGGATTCGGCAATAATGAAGTTGCCGCCGGTGACGCCCATGTCGGCCGACAGGAAATGCGGACGCAGCACTTCGCGCGCTTCGCGTGTCATTGCGGCGATGTCGGTCTGGCGCGGCTTGTGGTGCACCTTCGCGAACAGGTCGGCGATCTCTTCCTTGTCCTTGTGGACCACCGGCGCAATGATGTGCGACGGCGCTTCATTGTCATTGATCTGCAGGATGTACTCGCCAAGGTCGGTCTCGACCGGCGTCACGCCGACCGCTTCCAGCGCCTTGTTCAGTGCCATCTCCTCGGACACCATCGACTTCGACTTGATGACCTTCTTCACGTCGTGCTTCTGCGCGATCTGCACCACCAGCTTCGATGCATCCTCCGCGCTCTCGGCGAACAGCACGGTCGCGCCGCGCCGGGTCGCTTCCTTTTCGAAGGTCTCGAGCCAGACGTCGAGGTTCTTGATCGCGCGCATGCGGCGCTCGATCGCAGCGTCGCGCGTGCCCTCGAAATCATCGAGTTCGGTGATGGCGGACGCGCGTGCGGTGACGAACTTGGTCGACAGCTTTTTCAGGTTCTGCTGCAGGCGCTGATCCGCCAGCTTCTGGCCGGCGCGCGCCTTGAAGTGCATGGACTGGACTTGCATCAGGCATCTCCTGCGAGGACTTCGGCCACGTGCAGCACGCGGGTGGTCGTATCACCGGTGCGGCGCAGTCGGCCTTCGATATTGAGCATGCAGCCGAGGTCACCGAGCACGACCGCGTCGGCGCCGCTGGCATGAATGTGTTCGCACTTCTCGTCAACGATCGCGGTCGAGATGTCGCCGTACTTGACCGCGAAGGTGCCGCCAAAGCCGCAGCACGCGCGCGCCTGTTCCATCTCTTTCAGCTGCACGCCATCGCGCTTGGCGATCAGTTCGCGCGGCTGCTGCTGCACCCCCAGCTCGCGCAGTCCGCAGCAGGAATCGTGATACGTCACGGTGCCCTTGAACGCACCCGCCGCGGCGGCCGGCAGCTTGTCGAGCTTCGCGACATTGACGAGGAAATCGGTCAGTTCATACACGCGCTCCTTGAGCCGCGCATAACGTGCGAGCTGCGCCGGATGGCCGGCGAGGATGTCGTCGTAATGAGTCTTGATGGTGCCGCCGCAGGAACCCGACGGAATCACCACGTAATCGACGCCTTCGAAATCATCGAGGAATTTTTCGGCCAGCTCGCGCGCAGCATCCTTGTTGCCGCTGCTGTAGGCCGGCTGCCCGCAGCAGGTCTGCCCTTCCGGCACGACCACTTCACAGCCGGCAGCTTCGAGCAATTTGATCGCAGAAAATCCTATCCCGGGACGCATCACGTCCACCAGGCACGTCACCATCAGTCCGACACGCATCTGAATCCTTGCTGTGATTTGGGTTTTTAGCAAGCCGCATTATCCGCCGAACGGCAGTCCGCAAGCCCTGCCTGCAGGATGAAAAATTTTTGCGAGCATATGGATTTCACGAAGGCGATATTTGCCGGTTTTGCAGGCGCCAGCCGTCGGTCAGAGGGCTGCTCAGACCGGCGTGCGGCATCATCGAATTCCGGGCTTCTGCCCGCTTCAGCCCTTGTGACAGCGTTTCGCATTGTGGTATAACCGTGCTTATTGCATCGCACCAACCATAATATGAAACCCGAAACACCTGCTGCCGAGAAGACTTCGATCCAGGTCATCGAGCGCATGATGACGCTGCTCGATGCTCTGGCCGGCTATCCGGACCCGGTCAGCCTGAAGGAATTGTCCGCCGCCACCGGCCTGCACCCGTCCACGGCACACCGCATCCTCAACGACATGGTGGCCAAGCGCTTCGTCGACCGCGCCGAGCCCGGCACCTATCGGCTGGGCATGCGCTTGCTGGAGTTGGGGAACATCGTCAAGAGCCGCCTGAATGTGCGCGAGGCGGCGCTGCCTTTCATGCAGGCTTTGCACCGCAAGACCCAGCAAACGGTCAACCTGTCGGTACGTCAGGGTGACGAGATCGTCTACATCGACCGCGCGTTCTCGGAGCGCTCGGGCATGCAAGTGGTACGCGCCATCGGCGGCCGCGCACCGCTGCACCTGACGTCGATCGGGAAGCTGTTCCTGTCGGTCGACGACACCAAGACCGTACGCGCCTATGCGACCCGCACCGGTCTGGCCGGACATAACAAGAATTCGATCACGGACCTCGCGAAGCTCGAACGCGAGCTGTCACTGGTGCGCGCGCGCGGCTATGCGCGCGACAACGAAGAGCTGGAACTCGGCGTGCGTTGCATGGCTGCCGGTGTACGCGATGACAGTGGCCAACTGATCGCCGGCCTGTCGATCTCGGCGCCGGTCGACCGGCTCAAGGATGAGTGGCTGGACGACCTGATCGCGACCGCGAACGATATCTCGGGCGTGCTGGGCTACCGCCCGGCCGAGAGCGCCTGACGCCTGCATCGGCGGACTGCTGGCCGCATGAAAAAAGCGAACCCCGAGGGGTTCGCTTTTTCGTTGGATCCTGCTGAATAAAGGCGATCAGCTGCGCTTCGCGCTGCGCTCATTGAGCGCCGATGCGCCCCGGTTCTCCAGCCACTTGCGGATGCGGCTGGCATCGGCGAGGCGCGACTGCTTGCTCTTGGAGTCGAGGAAGATCATCACCACCGGACGGCCCGCCACCTGCACCTGCATCACCAGGCAGCGACCGGCCTCGGAAATATAGCCGGTCTTCTGCAAGCCGATCTCCCAGTCCGGGTTTTCGATCAGGCCATTCGAATTGCGATACTGCAGCGGACGACCACCCGGATCGACCGCATAGCGGCTGTCGGTCGAGTACTGGCGAATCAGCGGATGTTCATAGGCAGCGACCACCAGCTTTGCGAGGTCGCGCGCGCTCGAAACGTTCGAGCTGTTGAGGCCGGTGGAATCGGCGAAGCGCGAGCTGGTCATGCCGATCTCATGCGCCTTCGCATTCATCGCAGCGACGAAGGCGCGGATGCCACCCGGGTAATGACGTCCGAGCGCGGAAGCAGCACGGTTCTCCGAGCTCATCAGCGCAATGTGCAGCATGTTCGCGCGCGACAGTTGCGAGCCCACGCGCAGGCGCGAGTGGCTGAACTTCTCGCGATCGACGTCTTCTTCGGTGATGGTCAGCATCTCGTCGAGATCCTGATTGGCCTCGACCACCACCAGGCTGGTCATCAGCTTGGTGATCGATGCGATCGGCAGGGCGACGCCGGCATTCTTCTCGAACAGAACTTCACCGGTGGCCTGGTCCATCACCAGCGCCACGCTGGAATTCAGATCGAGCGGATCGCGGGTCAGGCTGAGGCCCGCCAGATCGCCGGCCGTCAGCACCGGCGGCACGCCGGCCATTGCCGATGCGTAAGCGACGCGCTGTGCCGCTGCGCGGCGCTTGGTGCTGAGATTGGCGTGAATGACCTTGACCCTGGACTTGCTGGTAGCGCCTGCCTTGGCTTGTACGCGCGACGCTTTGCCGCCGCCGGCGTCCTTGTGCGTGCGCGCCGCCTGCGCTGCCGGCAACGCGACGACCATAGCCATAGAAACAATCAGCGCTTTGAAAGTGAAACGGCGCATCGGGACTCCGGAAAAAGATGCCAAATTCTGCCTTGCAGTGTAGCAAAATGGTGCAATTCCGCAAGTAAATTAGGGAGTTAGAAGCAATAATTAAACGGGTTTATCAGCCGTTATTGCGACTAATCAACGTTTCAAATTCAGCAATTTGCTCCGGATCAGAGGCTGGCGGCAATGGCCTTGCCGAGCTCCTGCGTTCCTCCCTTGCCTCCCATATCGGGCGTAAACGGCGCGTCTTTAGGACCGGCGGCCAGCACTTTTTCAATCGCGGTGACGATAGCGATAGCCGCATCGGCATGACCGAAATGCTCGAGCATCATCGCGCCCGACCAGATCTGGCCGATCGGGTTGGCAATGCCCTTGCCGGCGATGTCCGGTGCCGAGCCATGCACGGGCTCGAACAGTGATGGATACAGGCCTTCAGGATTGATGTTGGCCGATGGCGCGATCGCGATCGTGCCGGTGCAGGCGGGACCGAGGTCGGACAGGATGTCGCCGAACAGATTGGACGCGACCACCACATCGAACCAGTCGGGATGCCGCACGAAGTGCGCGCACAGGATATCGATGTGGAACTTGTCGACCTTCAGCTGCGGATAGCTGCGCGCCATCTCGGCGACGCGCTCGTCCCAGTACGGCATCGTGATCGAGATGCCATTCGATTTCGTCGCTGACGTCAGGTGCTTCTTCGGACGGCGCTGCGCAAGCTCGAACGCATATTTCAGGATGCGGTCGGTGCCGGTGCGCGAGAACACGCTCTGCTGGAACACCACTTCGCGCTCGGTGCCCTCGTACATGCGGCCGCCGACCGATGAATATTCACCTTCGGTGTTTTCGCGCACCACGTAGAAATCGATGTCGCCCGGCTTGCGGCCGGCCAGTGGCGACGGTATGCCCGGCATCAGCCGGCACGGGCGCAGGTTCACGTACTGGTCGAACTCGCGCCGGAACTTCAGCAGCGAACCCCACAGCGACACATGGTCGGGCACGGTGTCGGGCCAGCCAACGGCGCCGAAGTAGATGGCATCCTTCGGCGTCAGCAATGCCTTCCAGTTGTCCGGCATCATCTGCCCGTGCTGCGCGTAGTAGTCACAGCTGGCAAAATCGAAATGCTCGACGTCGAGCGCAATGTCGAACTTGTCGCAGGCCGCTTCCAGCACGCGCAAGCCTTCGGGCATCACTTCCTTGCCGATACCATCGCCGGCAATCACCGCAATCTTCTGCATTCGCTTACTCCAGGAAGGTCGCAAAGTCGCCGAGCGCCGCGCGCTCGGTGACCAGGCTGTTCTCGATCTTGCTGGTGTCGGCAAAACCGAGCGCCATCCCGCACACCAGTTGCTCGCTGTCGGGCAGGCCCAGCACGTCCGCAATCACCTTGTGGAATTGCGTGAACGCCGCCTGCGGACAGGTATCGAGGCCACGGCCGCGTGCGGCCACCATGATGTTCTGCAAGAACATGCCGTAGTCCAGCCAGGAGCCCTGCTCCATCACACGGTCGATCGTGAAGATCAGGCCGACCGGCGCATCGAAGAACGCGAAATTGCGGCCATGCTGCGCATGCATGCCGGCCTTGTTGTCACGCGTCAGGCCCAGCAATGCATACAGGTCCCAGCCTACCTTGCGGCGCCGGTCGACATACGGCGACACCCATTCGCGCGGGTAGTAGTCGTACTCTTCCTTGTGCTGCGACAGCTGCGCCGGGTCGTGCCAGACCGCATTGATCGCCGCCACCAGACGGTCACGGATCGAACCGGTCAGCACATAGACTTTCCACGGCTGTGTATTGGAGCCGGACGGCGCGCGCGCCGCGACCTTCAGGATGGCTTCGATATCCTCGCGCGGCACCGGGGTCGGCAGGAAGGCACGAATGGAACGGCGGCTGGTGATCGCTGCGTCGACGATCATTTGTTCTTGGGTCTGGATCATGGGTTCACGACGATGGTTTGAAGGAGGGCTCGGGCTGGTTCGGGAATCGCGGTCGGCTTGCGCGTCGTGCGGTCGACATACACATGTACGAAATGGCCTTGTGCCGATGCGAGGTCTTCATCATCGCGGAAGATGCCGACTTCATAGCGGACGCTGGCGTCGCCGAGCCGTGTCACGCACAGGCCGGCCGTGATCGGGTCCGGAAAGGCCACCGAAGAAAAATAATTGCAATGGGTCTCGACCACGAGGCCGATGGCGCTGCCTTCATGAATGTCGAGCGTGCCGTTCACGATCAGGAACTGGTTCACCACCGTGTCGAACCACTGGTAGTAAACGACATTGTTCACATGGCCGTACGCATCATTGTCGGCCCAGCGCGTGGTGATCGGGTAGAAATGCCTGAAATGCGAGCGAGGCTTGGGCGCTTCCTTCATCTTTCTCCCTGCTGTCGTTGTCGTTGTTCTGTTTTCATTCGCGCCTTCATTCGCACCGTCAGCGCCGTACGACGAAAGCCACACCGGCGACGGCCAGCAGCATGCCGGCAACGCCTGCCAGTCCAAAGGATTCACCGAACAGCAGCCATGCGAACAAGGCCGTCACCGGCGGTGTCAGGTACATCAGGCTGGACACACGGGTTGCTGCATTCTTGCGGATCAGCGCGAACAACAGGAACATCGCACCGATCGACAAGGCCAGCACCGACCAACCTAGCGCGATGATGAAATCGCGCGTCCATTGTACTGTGGACAAATGCCAGTCGAGGTCCTCCAGCCAGATTGCAAACGGCAAGGTCACGATGGCCGACGCGCCGAACTGGATCAGCGCACCGGTGCGCAGGTCGAAGCGCGGGCAATGACGTTTCTGATATAGCGTGCCGGCGGTGATGGCCAGCAGCGCAAACACGCACAGCGATACATTGACCACGGAGGCACCGGTCGGCGTCAGCTTCTCCATGACCACCAGACCCACGCCCCCGAGCCCCATCACCAGGCCCAGCCACTGCTTGCGGCTGACATGCTCATCGACGGTCGATGCAGCAAAGGCGGTCAGCAGCGGCTGCAGTCCGACGATCAGTGCCGACAAGCCGGCCGGCATGCCGAGCTTGATCGCGCACCAGACGCCGGACAAGTAGCCGGCCTGCACCAGCACGCCGGCCACGGCAATGTGACGCGCCTGGCCGCTCGGCCAAGGCGCGCGCATCAGCAGCACCAGTGGAACCAGCACGGCGAGCACGCCCGCATAGCGCAGCATCAGGAAGGTCAGCGTGGGCGACGACGGCAGGCCGAGCTTGGCCACCACGAAGCCGGTGCTCCACAACAGCACGAACAGGACCGGCATGCCGACATCCAGCCACGGCGAGGCACCGGGCATGTCGGCGACGGCATTCGCGACCTGGTCGTCGGGCGTCAACTCGCTCAAGCAGCCTCCCGCCGGCGGTGGCGGTACGCTGCGGCCAGCGTCACGGTCTGCAAATGGATGGCCACGGTCTGGTCAATGTCGCGCCCGTAGCCGCCCGCCATCGCAATCGCGACCGGCAGCCCGTGCCGCTGTGCGAGCGACAGCACGCGCCGGTCGCGCTCGGCCATGCCTTCGTTGCTGAGCTTGAGGCGGCCGAGACGATCACCTTCATGCGGATCGGCGCCCGCCAGATAGATGATCAGCTGCGGCGCAAAGCGCTCGAACATCTGCGCGAGCGCGCCATCGAGCGCAGCCAGATACGCGTCATCGCCCGTGCCATCGGGCAGCGCGATATCGAGGTCGCTGCAGGCCTTCGCAAACGGGTAGTTGTGCTCGCCATGCAGCGACAGCGTGAACACGGAATCATCGCGCTCGAGAATCGACGCGGTGCCATTGCCCTGATGGACATCGAGGTCAACGATCGCGACCCGCGCGGCGCGGCGCTCGGCCTGCATCAGCCGCGCGGCGATCGCGGCATCATTGAAAACGCAAAAGCCCTCGCCACGGTCCGCGTGCGCATGATGGGTGCCGCCGGCGAGGTTGATCCCCACGCCATCGTCGAAGGCGGCGCGGCAAGCGGCAATGGTGGCGCCGGCGGAGCGCCGCGAGCGCTCCACCATCTCCGGCGACCACGGGAAACCGATCGCCCGCTGCTCCTGCTGTGTCAGTGCGCCGCTGTCGACGCGTTGTATGTACTGCGGATGATGGGCCAGCGCGAGCACGCCATCGGACGCGCGCGGCGCCTCTTCCAGCTGGACCTCAGGCAGGGTGTCGCGCACCGCGTCGCGCAGCATCCGGTACTTGCGCATCGGGAAGCGATGCCCCTCCGGCAGCGGTAATACGAAACGGTCGCTGTAGAACGCTTTCATCGTCGCGCCTTCCACATCACTTTTTTGCAGACACACCGGGGTTCATGCGGCAGCCCGCACCAGCGGCGGCGTGCGCTGCAGAGAAACGACGCATGAAACTTCGCATGACACTACGCATAGGACTCACTCTCTTTTGATGCGACGCAATCATCAAACTTGACACCCCGGCGGGCTGGCCGAAGAATAGCGTCTGCTGCGACGCAACATACCCTGTGCGGTGGACCACATCGCGACAGTCTCCCGCACCAGACTTCATTTCACGACAAGGACACGTCATGTTCAACACCGCCGAACACTTCAATGCCGCCGCCCGCGCCCAGATGGAAGCCCAGCTGAGCCTCGCCAGCTCAGTCTCCGACGCGATGATCGACGGCGTCGAGAAACTGATGGGCCTGAACCTGCAGGCAGCCAAGGCCGGCCTGGAGACCAGCATCGCCAACGCGCAGCAGCTGCTGGCCGCGAAAGACGCGCAAGACCTGCTGGCCACCGCGTCCCGCCAGGCCCAGCCACAAGCCGAGATCGCGCTGACCTACGCACGCCATCTGGCCACGATCGCCCGCGGCAAGCAAAAGGAATTCGCGCAAGCGGCCGAGTCCCAGGTCAATCAGCACAGCCGGCAACTGGTGGCCATGCTCGACGACATCAGCCAATCCGCGCCTCCCGGCTCGGAAACCGCCGTGTCGATGATGAAGGCCGCGATCGACAACGCCAACTCCGGCTTCACGCAGTTCTCGCGTTCGGCCAAGGTCGCCATCGATGCGATCGAGTCCAACCTCGACAACGCCGTCACGCAAATGTCGCACGCAACGGCCAGGACCGCGCGCGCGAAGAAGTAAGTTGCAGCCGCCCGCGACGCAGCCGGCTGGGTCGCTCCCGCCGGCTGTTTTTCATTTCACAACAACACGAGGCCGCGTCACCTTGGCCTTGCACCCGCCTGTCGCGACCGCCGACGTTGGCGCAGCCTGTGCGGGTACAATCCTGTGTCCTTACCGGCATCATAATCAGCTGAACCGGTCGCAGCGTGCCGCACGGTTTTTAATTCAGCGAAGACAGCGTTTCACGAGAGCGCGACAACGGCCAGAAAAAAGAACAATGAATTTCACACAGCTCTGTTGCGTAGCGTTGTCGGCTGCGCTGTATTTCGGCTTCTACCATCTGAACGCCTACGCCTTCCATGCGCTCGAGGTGCATGCGGGTGCGAGCTGGGTCTTCCTGCCTGCCGGCGTGCGCATGCTGTGCACGCTGCTGTTCGGTGCCGAGGGTGCGATCGGATTGTGGCTCGCATCGATGGCTATTGTCACGTTCAGCATGGGGCACTTCGACCTGATCACGGCGGTGGTCTCGACCGTGCTGTCGGCCGGCGCACCCTACCTCGTCTACCGGCTTGCGTTGCGCGCGGGCTTGCCCGATACGCTGGTGCAGTTGAACCCGCTCCGGCTCGCCCAACTCGGGGTTGCCTATGCGTTCGCCAACGCAGCGCTGCATTCGGTCTGGTATGCGTTGCGAGGCGTTTACCCGGACGTGTTGAGCGGCTTCGTGACGATGTTCATCGGCGACCTTGCGGGTACCCTGATCGTGCTGTACACGATGAAAATGCTGCTCGCGGTATTGCGCTCGTTGCAGCCTCCGGTCGCGAGCTCCGGTCGCGAGACGCCGACCGATACACCTGACTGACAACACCGAGCGCAGATCATATTGCACCATCATTGTGCAAAACAAGCCAGCCCTGCACCAATGAAAGGCGAACCGAGGTGATTTGTGTGCCGTGCGGATGGCATGCAAGCTGCTAATGCTGTACAAGATATCCGCCGTCACGCGGCAAGGCACCGAAACCACAGCCCAGCATTTGCACTCGCGTCCCATGGCCAGAGCCATTCCTTCCGAATCCATCCGCGTACCGGCCGAGCCGGCGACAGCCAGCCACCTGCTGGCGACGCTGTCGCTCGGCTTCGGCCGTGATGTCGACACGACGCGGCTGCTGCATCGCGAGCATTACGGTCCGCTGCGGGTGCAGAAGGCACTGTATCCGGAAGGCCCGTCAGTCGCGCATGCCATCATCGTCCATCCGCCGGGCGGCGTGGTCGGTGGCGATGAATTGCGCATCGCTGTCGCGCTGGATGCGGGCGCCGCTGCGGTGGTCTCGACGCCGGGCGCGGCAAAGTGGTATCGCGCCAATGGCCAGGTATCCCGGCAAGCGCTGACCTTGCGTGTTGCGCCCGGCGCCGCGCTCGAATGGCTGCCGCAGGAGACCATCTTCTTCAATGAGGCCGATGTACAGCTCGACACGCTGGTCGAGTTGGAGGGCGATGCGCGCTTCATCGGCTGCGACATTCTTTGCTTCGGCCGCACGGCCTCCGGCGAACGCTTCGATCAGGGCCGTATACGGCAGCGCTGGCGGATACAGCGCGACGGATCGCCGCTGTGGATGGAACAGGGCCGGCTGCTCGGCGGCAGCGCGCCCATGCGCAGCCCGCTGGGCCTGGCCGGCCATTCCGTCTGCGCCAACCTGGTGGCCGTCGGCCTGCCGCCGTCGCCCTCACTGATGCAGGCACTGCGCGAGCGCTGCACCGCAATCGCCGATGGTCGTGGCCGCTTCGGCGCCACCCAGATGAAGTCGGTGCTGCTGGTGCGTTACCTCGGGGATTCGAGTGAAGTCGCGCGTCATGTCATGCTCGCCGCATGGCAAAGCCTGCGCCCGGCGTTGCTGACGCGCGAAGCGACCGAGCTGCGGATCTGGCATACCTGAGACCTCTGCACGACCCGACCACGACGACAGACAAACCGACAACAAGGACAAGAGCATGGAACTCACCCCACGCGAAAAGGACAAGCTGCTGATTTTTACCGCCGCGCTGCTCGCAGAGCGACGCAAGGCGCGCGGACTGAAGCTGAACTACCCGGAAGCGGTGGCGCTGATCACCGCGGCCATCATGGAAGGCGCGCGCGACGGCAAGACTGTCGCCGAGCTGATGTCCGAAGGCACGAAGATCCTGACACGCGCCGACGTGATGGACGGCGTGGCCGACATGATCCCGGACATCCAGGTCGAGGCCACCTTCCCCGACGGCACCAAGCTCGTCACTGTTCACCACCCGATTCCCTGAACCCAGCGGAGACTCCCATGATTCCCGGACAAATGCTGATCGAGGATGGCGACATCGAGCTCAATGCCGGTCGCCCCACCGCGACCGTCAAGGTCGCCAACAGCGGCGACCGTCCGATCCAGGTCGGCTCGCACTTCCACTTCTACGAGACCAACCCGGCGCTGCAGTTCGAGCGCGCGCTGGCCTATGGCATGCGGCTGAACATCGCCGCCGGCACCGCCGTGCGCTTCGAGCCGGGCCAGGAGCGCACCGTCGAGCTGGTGGCACTGGCGGGCGAGCGCAAGGTCTACGGCTTCAATGGCCAGGTGATGGGCAAGCTGAAGGCTGACAAGAAAGAACCGAAGAAAGACACCAGGAAAGGGACGGCCGCATGAGCAAGATCTCCCGCAAGGCCTATGCCGAAATGTTCGGCCCGACCACCGGCGACCGTGTGCGGCTGGCCGATACCGAGCTCTTCATCGAGATCGAGAAGGACCACACGACGTACGGCGAAGAGGTGAAGTTTGGCGGCGGCAAGGTGATCCGCGATGGCATGGGCCAGTCGCAGCTGCCACACAAGGACGTGATGGACACCGTGATCACGAACGCGATCATCCTTGACCACTGGGGCATCGTGAAGGCCGATATCGGCATCAAGGCCGGGCGCATCGCTGCGATCGGCAAGGCCGGCAATCCGGACATCCAGCCCGATGTGACGATGGCCATCGGCGGTGCGACCGAGATCATCGCCGGCGAGGGCAATATCGTCACCGCCGGCGGCATCGATACACACATTCATTTCATCTGCCCGCAGCAGATCGAGGAAGCGCTGATGTCCGGCGTGACCACGATGATCGGCGGCGGCACCGGCCCCGCGGTCGGCACCGCCGCCACCACCTGCACGCCGGGCCCGTGGCACATCCATGCAATGCTGGCCGCAGCCGATGCGTTCCCGATGAACCTTGGCTTCCTCGGCAAGGGCAATGTGAGCCTGCCGCTGCCGCTGGAAGAACAGATCCGTGCCGGTGCGATCGGCCTGAAGCTGCATGAAGACTGGGGCTCGACGCCGGCGGCGATCGACAACTGCCTGTCGGTGGCCGACAAGATGGACATCCAGGTCGCGATCCACACCGACACACTGAACGAAGGCGGCTTCCTCGAGCACACGCTGGCTGCCTTCAAGGACCGCACCATCCATACCTTCCATACCGAAGGCGCAGGCGGCGGCCACGCACCGGACATCATCGCCGCGGTTGGCCAGGGCAATGTGCTGCCGTCATCCACCAACCCGACCCGCCCGTACACGCACAACACGCTGGACGAGCACCTCGACATGCTGATGGTCTGCCATCACCTCGATGCATCGATCACCGAAGACATCGCGTTCGCGGAATCGCGCATACGCCGCGAGACGATTGCCGCCGAAGACATCCTGCATGACCTCGGCGCGATCTCGATGATGTCGTCCGACTCGCAAGCGATGGGCCGTGTCGGCGAAGTGATCCTGCGCACCTGGCAGACCGCGCACAAGATGAAGGTGCAGCGCGGCGCGTTGCCCGAAGATTCCAGCCGCAATGACAACTTCCGTGCGAAGCGCTACATCGCGAAATACACGATCAACCCGGCGATCACGCATGGCATCTCGCACATGGTCGGCTCGATCGAGACCGGCAAGATCGCGGATCTCGTGATCTGGAAGCCGGCCTTCTTCGGCGTGAAGCCGTCGATGATCCTGAAGAGCGGCATGATCGCCGCCGCGCAGATGGGCGACCCGAATGCATCGATCCCGACGCCACAGCCGGTGCATTACCGGATGATGTTCGGCGCGTATGCGGGCGGACTGAAAACCTCGTTCACCTTCCTGTCGCAGGCAGCCATGGACGCTGGCGTCGCCGAGCAGCTGAAGCTGAACAAGCCGGTGGCCGCGGTGAAGAACATGCGCACGCTGCGCAAGGCGGACATGATCCACAACGGATATGCGCCGAAGATGGAGGTCGATACCGAGACCTACGAGGTGCGCGCCGATGGACAGCTGCTGGTCTGCGAGCCGGCGAAAGTGCTGCCGATGGCGCAGCGATATTTTCTGTTTTGAGTTTTTTCATGCTGACCCTCCACACCAAAATCGACCACGCTGACAAGATCGACGGCGAACTGGTCCTGCCCTATGAATTGCGCGAGAAGAGCCGCCAGCGCGCTGCACTGAGCTCCGGCGAAGAGGTGGCCGTTTTTACCGTGCGCGGCACCGTGCTGCGCGACGGCGACCTGCTGAAAGGCGACGATGGCCGCGTGGTGAAGATCAGCGCCGCACCGGAGGCGACCTACAAAGTCTCCTGTTCATCGCCGCATGCGCTGCTGCGCTGCGCCTTCCACCTCGGTAACCGCCACACGCAGGCGCAGGTCGGCGATGGCTGGCTACGCATCCGCAAGGACCCGGTGCTGAAGGAGATGCTGGCCGGGCTGGGCGCCGAGGTCAGTGAAGAGCAGGCGCCGTTCGAGCCGGAATCCGGGGCTTATTCGGCGAAATTCGGTGGCGGCCATCATCACCACGATGACGGCCATCACCACAACCCGCTGGCGCCGATACCGGTGCGGCAAAAGATCCATCGTCCGGGCGACAAGGCCTGAGCATGAGCACGTCCCTGCCTGCCGCCTCACTGCTGCACCTGCTGCAGCTGTGCAGCCCGTCGCTGCCGGTCGGCGCCTACAGCTATTCGCAAGGGCTGGAGGCGGCGATGGAAAGCGGCTATGTGAAGGACGAGGCCAGCGCACGCGCGTGGATCATCGACATGCTCGACGAAGTCGTTGCGCGCTTCGAGGCGCCAGTGACCTGGCGCCTGCTGCAGGCATTTGCGGAACGCGATGCCGATGCAGTCGCGTACTGGAATGCGCTGTTCATCGCATCGCGGGACAGCGCCGAATTCCGCGCCGAGACCATACAGATGGGCTACTCGCTGGGCAAGCTGTTGCCGGAGCTGGTGCCGGATGACACGGAATTACTGGCGCTGCTGGCGGCGCAGACCGAGCTGCCCTTCCCGACCGCGCTGGCGGCAACCGCGGTCGCGCTGAAGGTGCCGGCCGACGAAGCGCTGCTGGGCATGCTGTTCTCGTGGGCCGAGAACCAGGTGCTGGCCTGCGTGAAGTCGGTGCCGCTGGGTCAGGTCGCCGGGCAGCGCCTGCTGCTGTCCTTGCGCCCGCACATCGAGCAGGCAGCGGCCACCGCGTGCACGCTCGCCGATGATGAATTGTCCAACTGGTCGCCGGGACTGTCGCTGCTGTCGATGCAGCATGAAGTACAGTACTCGCGACTGTATCGCTCCTGAATTTCTGAACACCTGCATTTTTGAAAGACTGAGTCATGACCATCTCCAATCCCCTGCGCGTCGGTATCGGCGGCCCGGTCGGTTCCGGCAAGACGGCACTGTGCGAAATGCTGTGCAAGCAGATGCGCGACCATTACGACATGGCCGTCATCACCAATGACATCTACACCAAGGAAGACATGGAGATCCTGCTGCGCGCCGATGCGCTGCCAGCCGAGCGCCTGATGGGCGTCGAGACCGGCGGCTGTCCGCACACAGCGATCCGTGAAGATGCGTCGATCAACCTGGAAGCGATTGCGCGCATGAGCGCCGATTTCCCGAACCTGGACCTGATCCTGGTCGAATCGGGTGGCGACAATCTGGCGGCAACCTTCAGCCCGGAGCTGTCGGACCTGACGATCTACGTGATCGATGTCGCAGGCGGCGAAAAGATACCGCGCAAGGGCGGCCCCGGCATCACGCGCTCTGACCTGCTGATCATCAACAAGACCGACCTCGCGCCGCATGTGGGCGCCAACCTCGACATCATGGCCGCCGATGCGAAGCAGCAGCGCGGCGATCGTCCGTTCGTGTTCACCAACCTGCGCAAGGGCGAAGGCGTGGATCAGGTGATTGCGTTCATTCGCAAGCAGGGCTTGCTGGATGCGGCGAAGGCCTGATCAGTTCGGCACATACTCCTGCTTCAGCTCTTCAAGCCCGGCGAGCATCTTTGCGTAGGCAGCCGCCACCTGCGACGGCTCGCCTTTCACGCCCAGTTCGATATGGCGGCGGCGGTTCGCGTCACCGACACTGGGCAGGCTGAACACTTTCACGCCGGCGAATTCCGTTTCGATCGCTTCCATCAGCGGCGTCAGTCGCGACTCGATGCCTTCATAGACGATCACGGATTTCTCTTCGCGCGCAATCTGGTGGAACAGATGCGAGTGATGGGTATCGAGCGCCCAGGCCATCATCGGCGCCGCCATCACCGGGAAGCCCGGCACGAAGTAATGCACGCCGCCGAGCGCATTGCGCACCATGAAGCCGGGAATCTTGTTGTACGGATTGGGGACGATGTCGGATCCGACCGGGAACTCGCCCATCTTCAGCCGGTGCAGGTGCTCCGGCGAATTCAGGTCAGCCTCCTTGCCGGCCTCGGCCGCCATTTCGACGATGCGCTCCTGTATCTTCGCTTTCGCGTCCGGGTGCAGAGCCAGCGGCACGCCAAGCGCAGTGGCAGCGCACTGGCGCGTGTGGTCATCCGGCGTCGCGCCGATGCCGCCGCAGGAGAACACCACATCGGTGCTGGCCATCGTGCGTGTCAGTGTCGCGGTGATGCGGGCTGGGTCATCGCCAACGTATTCCGCCCAGGACAGCGACAGCCCGCGCTCGCCGAGCAGTTCAATGATCTTTGCCAGATGCTTGTCGTTGCGCTTGCCCGACAGGATCTCGTCGCCAATGATGATGATGCCGAATGCCATCTGCGTTCTCCGTGCTTGTAATCAGATTCTTGAGGGTTTGACGGACCTTGTTTTTACAATCGGTCTTCATCGATCAGTGGTGCGGCCGGTATGTCTTTGACCGGATGGCTGCGCAAGCGCGCCAGCGCATCGAGGCAGTAGTGCTGGAACCATAGCCCGCTGAACACGAACACCAGCAAGTACAGCCAGATCGATATCGCCGCCAGCACAGGGAAAAAGATCACCGACATCACGCCGCCCAGCCACAGCAGGCCAGGCGCGGCGCCGAGGCTGCCGGTGACAATGCCTATCGCCAGCAGCGGCCAGCGGTGGCGCGCCATGATCTGCATTCTTTCATCCTTGTCTGCATAGTCGGCCAGTGCGTCATAGGCCATCACGCGGCTGGCCAGCCAGCCCCACAGCAAGGGCTGCACGAACAGCGCAAACAATGGAATCAGGTTCAGCGGCAGCGTCAGCAACCACGCGATGATGAACACGACGAAAGCCGACAGTGATACCCACAGGCTGCCGGCAAAGGAGCCGCCATGCCGCATCTCGAGCTGCGGATACAGGCGCTGCCCGACGTGGCGCGCAATCGCCGGCATCGCCATCGAACCGACCAGCACCAGCGCCGTGACGATCATGAAAGGCAGCAGCAGCCACATCGCGAGCAAGGGCACGAGGATGGCGCGCACGGCATTGAGGCCGATCGAATCCAGCATCTCGCCGGCCGAATGGAACAGCCCGTAATCCGCGAACCATGCATGCAGCTGGTCGATCAGGGGCTGCAGCCCCTGCCACAGCGCGACGCCCCACAATGCAACAGCAAGGACAAAGGGCAAGATGGTCAGCAGCAGCATGCGGATGTGCAGCTGGGAAACCAGGGCGCGGAAGAAAGATAGGAACACGGGCGTCATCGTCGCGCTGATTATAAGTTCTGCAGCAGGTGGACGCAGAGGCCGGTGACTGCGTCAGACTATAATGCGCGCTCTTGACGCCACATTGGAAGGAAAAGCGATGTCCCTGATCATGACCAGCACCGGTCTGCAATATGAAGACCTGACCGTCGGCGACGGCGAAGAAGCAAGCGCCGGCAGCTATGTCAGCGTGCACTACACCGGCTGGTTGCAAAACCCGGACGGCAGTGAAGGCGAAAAATTCGACTCCAGCGTCGATCGTGACGAGCCTTTCGAATTCCCGCTCGGCGCCGGCCATGTGATCCAGGGCTGGGACCAGGGCGTGCAGGGCATGAAGGTCGGCGGCAAGCGCCGTCTGGTGATCCCGTCGGCGCTCGGCTATGGCGCGCGCGGCGCAGGCGGCGTGATTCCGCCAAACGCCACGCTGATCTTCGATGTCGAGTTGCTGGGCGTCTGATGCGCCCGCGAGGGCTGGCTGCGACAGCCAGCCCTGAAATCAGGCGGCGTCCTGCCCGGAGTCCTGTGCCGCGTCGCCGTTGAAGAGCTTGCGCATGTTGCGCCCCACCTGCTC
>JACCDH010711912.1_pt1 | contig 19695 bp, 17 predicted proteins | sample 7442481 | NCBI WGS metagenome assembly JACCDH01 (sample SAMN15323433, study PRJNA562643) | freshwater metagenome | isolation source: river surface water | place: USA:Blue River Watershed | collected 2017-08-15 | reverse complement strand
GCCTCAAAATATCCATAATATTTATATTTTTGTTTGTATAGAGATTAGAGTGAATGTCGAATTATTTAGAATTATTAAACCCACAGCAAAGAGCTGCTGTTGAGAATTTAAATGGGCCTATGATGATTGTGGCTGGTGCAGGCTCAGGTAAAACCAGGGTAATCACCTATCGCATAGCACACATGATTCATAACGGAGTTGATCCGTTTAGTATATTAGCATTAACTTTTACCAATAAGGCTGCTGCAGAAATGCGTCAACGTATTACTAGTATTGTTGGTGGTAATGCAAGGAATATTTGGATGGGTACATTTCACTCAGTATTTGCTAAAATATTGAGAATGGAAGCTGATAAAATTGGTTACCCTGCTAATTTTACTATTTATGATAAAGACGATGCAAAATCTTTAATCAAATCGATTTTAAAAGAGCAAAATTTAGACGAAAAAAACTATAATCCGAATCATGTACTACATCGTATTTCTAGTGCCAAAAACAATTTAATATCAGCAAAAGAATACAACGAAAATGATCAGATACAAGCTGAAGACTATTCATTAGGTAAAAGCAAAATCGGATATATATATTCACTATACTCGAATAGATGTGAACGAGCTGGGGCGATGGACTTTGATGATTTGCTTTTCAAGACGAATATTTTGTTACGCGACCATCCGGAGGTATTACATAAATACCAACACAAGTTCAAATACATTATGGTTGATGAGTATCAAGACACCAACTACTCTCAATATTTAATTGTAAAAAAACTCGCTGCAATTAACGAAAACATATGTGTGGTGGGTGATGATGCGCAAAGTATTTACGCATTTAGAGGCGCTAACATCCAGAATATATTAAACTTTGAAAAAGACTACCCCGATTTAAAAGTTTACAAGTTAGAAGAGAATTATCGCTCTACACAAAACATTGTGCAAGTTGCTAATTCAATCATAAAAAACAATCAAGATCAAATTCAGAAAAATGTTTTTTCTCAAAAAGAAAGTGGTGAAAAAATATCTTTACTAAAAGCATTTACTGATAATGAAGAGGGCAAACTAGTTGCCGAATCTATAGCCCAGGCAAGAGATAATGAGAATTTAAGAAATAAAGACTTCGCCATTTTATATAGAACAAACTCTCAATCGAGAGCTATGGAGGAGGCTTTGAGAAAGATGAATATTCCTTATAAAATATACGGGGGACTTTCATTTTATCAACGCAAAGAGATTAAAGATTTGATTGCCTATTTTAGATTGGCAGTCAATCATGTCGACGAAGAAGCATTCAAAAGAGTTATCAACTACCCTATTCGAGGTATTGGCAAAACCAGTCTCGACAAGTTGATTCTTGTAGCTGATGAACAAAAAACATCTCTTTGGGAAATAGCGAATCATGCTGCACAACATATTGGTGGTAAATCGGGCAATAGCATTGAACAATTTGCCATGATGATTAAAAGTTTTGCGGTAGTCATTAAAAATCAACCGGCATTTGATGCTGCTTCACATATTGCAAAGCAATGCGGATTGTTGAAAGAATTATACGATGATAAATCTGTTGAGGGATTAAATAGATATGAAAATATTCAAGAATTATTAAATGGTATAAAAGATTTTTCTGAAAGAGATGATATTGATAATCCGAGTCTTGATGTGTTCTTACAGGATGTAGCATTATTAACAGGTGATGAAAAAGAAGAGGATAAAGACAAAGATCACGTATCATTGATGACTATACATTCGGCTAAGGGTTTAGAGTTTCCGCATGTGTACGTAGTCGGATTGGAAGAGAATTTATTTCCATCACAAATGTCTTTACATTCTAGGGCAGACTTAGAAGAAGAGCGCAGATTATTTTATGTAGCAATCACAAGAGCTGAGAGAAAGTTGACGCTAAGTTATGCGATATCTCGTTATAAATGGGGCTCACCAATCTCTTGTGACCCTAGTAGATTTTTAGAAGAAATTGACGCAAAATATTTAGAGGTGAATTATCTTCAAAAACCTATACAAGGCAATACATTTTTTGATAAAGACCCAGATCAATACAATAGTGTTTCTGTTAAACCTAAAACAACTGTTCAATCAAATACCAATAAAGTCTTTAATCACGTAGCTAGTGCCGACTTCGTCCCTTCTAGTCCGGCAGATATCAGAGTTGGCATGGAAGTAGAACATCAGAAATTCGGATTTGGTAAGGTATTAGAAATGGAAGGCAGTACAGGCGACATAAAAACAACGATTCACTTTAATGGGCTTGGAAAAAAACAATTGTTATTAAAATTTGCTAAATTGCGCATAGTTAATTAGAAATCATTAAGATATACTACTCTTATACAATAAATTACAGAGATGACATTTGATTATAATACTACACGACCTGCATTGTTATATGCAGAGTACGGTAGAAACATACAAAACATGGTTAGGTTTATAAAAACCTTGCCAACTAGAGAAGAGCGTAACAAGCATGCACAAGCAGTTATTGATTTAATGGGATTCTTGAACCCCCATTTAAGAGATGTTGCTGACTTTAAACATAAGCTTTGGGATCATTTATTTATCATTGCTGACTTTGATTTAGATGTAGACTCTCCCTATCCTATTCCATCCAAAGAATCATTAGATACTAAACCAAAGAAGGTGCCATACCCAATGCATAATATACATTACAAGCATTATGGTAAAACAGTAGAGCTGATGATTGAAAAAGCTAGGTCTGTATCAGCTGATGAACCTGAAAGAAGATCACAATTAGTTGCACAAATCGCTAATTTCATGAAAATGTCATATGTAACATGGAATAAAGATACAGTGAGCGATGAAACGATTATTTCAGATTTAAAGAAGTTATCAAATGGCGAACTAGAGGTTGACGAAAATACAAACCTATTAAAAGTTGAAGTCAGAAAAACAATACCACAAAGAAACAACAACTTCAAGCATAAGAACAATAACACGAACAATAACAACAACAACAATAATAATCGTAATAAGAAAAACAATCAGAGCAAACATCGTTATTAATGTTTGTGAATATTATTATTTCATAAATCTTTCAAAATCCTTTATCTTCAAACCCGATAAAGGATTTTTTAATTATGGATACTTTTGAAATCATAGGTGGTAAAAAGCTGAAAGGTGAAATTACGCCACAAGGTGCTAAAAACGAGGCATTACAAATTATTTCTGCTGTTCTTTTAACAGATCAGTTAGTTACAATTTCTAATATACCCGACATTGTAGATGTTAACAAATTAATTGATTTGTTAAAGGACATGGGCGTGAAGGTTGAAAGACTTTCTAAAGACACCTATACCTTTAAGGCAGATGAAATCAATCTTAAATATTTTACAACCGACGAGTTTAAAAAGAAAGGTGCAGCATTACGCGGCTCTGTAATGATTGTAGGTCCGCTTTTAGCTCGCTTCAAACAAGCATATATCCCTCGTCCAGGTGGTGATAAAATCGGTAGAAGAAGATTAGACACACACTTCTTAGGCTTCCAAAAGTTAGGCGCAAAGTTCAACTACGATCCGAAAGATTCTTTCTTTAGTGTCGATGCATCTGAATTGAAAGGCACCTATATGTTACTTGATGAGGCATCAGTAACTGGTACTGCTAATATTTTAATGGCAGCAGTACTTGCAAAAGGTACTACGACAATTTACAACGCAGCATGTGAACCCTATATTCAGCAATTATGTAAAATGCTAAATAGTATGGGTGCTAAAATCACAGGCATTGGCTCCAATTTATTAACGATTCAAGGCGTTGAATACTTAGGCGGATGTGAGCATAGAATGTTACCCGACATGATTGAAATAGGTAGTTTCATCGGACTTGCAGCCATGACTCAATCGGAAATTACTATTAAAAATGTTGCTTACGATGAACTAGGGGTAATACCAGAAACTTTCAAGAAATTAGGTATAAAATTAGAGCGTAGAGGCGATGATATTTATATACCATCTCAAGATATTTACGAAATAGAAACATTCATAGATGGTTCTATATTAACTATTGCTGATGCTCCATGGCCAGGCTTCACTCCTGACCTATTGAGTATAGTTTTAGTTGTAGCTACACAAGCCAAAGGAAGTGTGTTGATACATCAAAAAATGTTTGAGAGTAGATTATTCTTCGTAGATAAATTAATCGATATGGGGGCGCAAATTATTTTATGTGATCCACATAGAGCAAATATTATCGGACTAGCGAGGAAGAACCCATTAAGAGGTATCAATATGACATCTCCAGATATTCGTGCGGGTGTATCATTATTGATTGCAGCACTTTCTGCTGAAGGTAAGAGTACGATTTCGAATATTGAACAGATTGATAGAGGATATCAGGATATAGAAGAGAGATTGAAAGCGCTTGGAGCAGAGATAGTAAGAAAGTAACTAGTGACTAGTAACTAGTTACCAGTCACTAAAACAATGACGTGCGTAATTTAATCACCCCAGGATCATTTACTTTCGATTTAATAATGGGATCAATTGCAGTTGCTTCGCATTCTGCAAATGAATGAGGGTATAGAATTTTATTGATAGCTTGTTCGTCAGCATTTTGGTCAAGCCACAAATCAATTTCATCGTCTTCTAATTTTAAAGGTGAACGATGATGTTTTATTTCTTTCATTAATTCTGATGCAGCAGTAGTAATGATTGCATATGATTTAAAAATTTCACCACTTGCTTTATCTACCCATTCTTCCCAAATACCAGCTAATACTAATGCTTCCTTATCTTTTCTTCTAATTAAATATGGATCATTTAATTTCTCTTTTTCAGAACCTTCAATAAAATAATCTACTGGCACTATACATCTTCTATGTTTAATAGCACTCTTAAAAGATGGCATTTGAAAAATACCTTTCTCTGCTATATAGTTTGAATCATTCTCAGGGTTTAATTTCCCCTCAGCTCTTGCATTAAACAAATACAACTTCTTATCAGCCCATGATGGTGTAAGTCCGAAGGTCATCTCTTGATAATACTCAGGCTCTTTAGCTGTGATCACCAAAGCCTTCATTCCAATCCACAAATTATAATTAGGCTTGAAATTTATACTTTCATGAATGATTCGCTGTTCTAAGGTTTTAGAAGCAATCTTAGATTTCTTACGATTTTTGAATTTTAATTCAGTTTGAGCTTTTACCGAGCACATTAAAACTTATTTAAATGTTCCAAAGAAAGTGGTTTAGAAATAAATCCTTTTACGAAACTATAATCCTCTGATTTTCTAATATCGTTAGGGTCTACAGAACTAGTTAACATAAAAACATGAATCTTGCTTGTTCTATCTCCTAAGAGTTTAGAATACTCTTGTAAAAAGACAAAACCATTCATGATAGGCATGTTAATGTCTAATAAAATTAATTGAGGATAATTGTTTTCATCAGAATTTGTGAAAAAATCAAGCGCATCTTGAGCAAGGCTGAAGATTTGAATTTCATCTGCAATATCAGATTTAGATAAAATGTGTTTATTGACTAGATTATCAATTTCACTATCATCTATCAGCATTACTTTTTTATATTTTTTCATTGTTTAGTTTAAAAATTTCAATTCATTTGATTGTACAATTTCTAAATTCAATGGCAATGTAATAGTAAATTTCGAGCCCTTGTTCTCCTTACTCTTCAATTCTATTTGTCCGCCTAACTTTTCTACAGCATTTTTAACTATATATAATCCTAACCCTGTACCTGATGATTTTGTATTGCCTCTGAAAAACATATCAAAAATATTTTTTTGTAATTCTTCTGGTATACCTTCACCATTATCTTCGATAATCAACTCTACATTTTGATTATAAGTATGAGCTACAATTTTCACGAAAGAATTTGATTTATTTCTATCGTAATACTTTATAGCATTAATGATAACATTATGAAGCACATTATTTATTAGAGATTTATCAGTGATTAATAAAATATTTTCATCAATATCTAATAACCATTCAATTTTTTTATACTCAGCTAAATTCTCAAACGAGCTGATAGTGTCGCTAATTAATGTTGCTAAGTTTAATTTTGAATATTTAATAGAGCCCTGTGTAATTCTTGTAATATTTAATAAGTCCATTAAAATATTATCTAAGTGATTTACACTTCTCTCAATTAAGCCAATATATTCCTTTGCTTTAATGTCTTGCACTTCTGATTTAGAAACGTTAATAAGTCCTTGTAATGAAGCCAGCGGACCTTTTAAATCATGTGATGAGCGATATATAAATGTGTCTAATTCTTTTATTTTCTCTTCTAATTTAGATTCGAAAAGTTTTCTTTCAGTTATATCTCTACTAATTGAGATCACCCCTTCTATTTCTCCAGTATTTTCTTTAAATGTTAACTTATTAGTTGACTCAATCCACACATAATTACCATCTTTCTTTTTATATCTATAGCTAGTAGTATGAATACCTAATCCCATTTTCAAAAATTCATTCAAGCCTGATTTTACTTTTTCTAAATCATCTGGATGTAAGAAATCATATGCATTTTTACTTAATAAATCTGCAGGCGCGTATCCGAGTAAAGTATAAGAAGAAGTTGAGACATAATTATAAAAACCTAATAAATCGTGACGAGTAATCATATCTGTTGCATTTTCAGCTATCAGTCTATATTGCTCTTTACTTTCTTTTATAGCTTTATCAAGTTTAACTTTTTGGCGAATGCTTTCATATTTGTGCAATAGGTGAATCACACTATGATATAACCTTTCAATATGACTTTTTACAACATAATCATCAGCACCTTCTCTCATCATTTCTAGTGCAATATCCTCGGCACCAGTATCTGATAGTGTTATAAATGGAATATTTAATTTGAAAGACTTAAATAAACGTAAAGCTTCTAGTCCAGTTAATTTCGGTAAAATATAATCAGAAACCACCGCATCAAAATTATGATCAATGAGTGCCTTACGCATATCTTGTGCATCGAGCACTCTTACAAAATCAGCTTTGATATCATGTTTTTGTATAGACCGAACCAATAGTTCATAGTCGGCATCCTTATCTTCTATAATTAAAAACTTTACACTAATCATTTGGTGTATTTTGATTGAGAATTACCCAGTAAAAACCAACTTCAACAATTGAAGAAATAAATTTTTGAAATTCAACTGGTTTCTGGATATAGCTATTTGCTCCTAACTTATAACTTTCAAGTAAATCTTTCTCTTCTATAGATGAGGTCATAACTACAACAGGTATATGCTTTGTCTCTTCGTCTGACTTAATAATCCTTAACACCTCTAATCCGTCAATTTTTGGCATTTTGAGATCTAATAATATCAATTTAGGTTTTGTTTTTGAGTTACGATCTTTAAATACACCTTTACAATATATAAAATCGAGTGCAGATGCACCGTCTTGAACATGCACTAAGTTATTTGCTAAATTATTCTTTCGCAGAGCACGAATTGTCAATTCAGCATCATTCATATTATCTTCTACAAGTAGTATTTCTACGTGATTCATATTGTTGTTAGAATAAATATAAAAATATTTATACACTTCAGACCTCTTGTACGCAAAATATTAGATTTGGTTCGTCTTTTATTTTAAATTATGTGATTACGTATTTGATTTCTTAATGAGAAATTCATACAAATTGACGTTACTCACATTAAGTCATTTATTTTGAGAAAGTTAATATAAAACCTAGGGAAATGTAGGTTTAAAGATTATCTCTATATTTGTAAAATGGATAAACGCTGGATTCGTGTACTCTATCAATTCTGTAGAATTGTCGCTATATATTTCTTATTAATTGAATTAAATTTTCTATGGCTATTTGGTTATTCACCTAGTATTGTTGAATTGAAAAATCCACCATACACAGTAGCTTCAGAAATTTATGCAAATGATGGTACGTTAATAGGTAGATACTTCAAAGAGAATAGATCACCCATAAAATATGAAGAGATTCCTCAAAATTTAATTGATGCATTAATTGCTACTGAAGATGTCAGATTTTACCAACATCATGGTATAGATTTTTATTCAATTTTTTCTAGTATTTGGTCAACAGCTAATGGCGATAAGAGAGGTGCTAGTACAATAACACAGCAATTAGCAAAAAATCTGTTTAGAACTAGAAGTAAAGGTTCACAAGGCTTAGTAAAATATATACCTGGTGTAAAAACGGTTATTTACAAAACTAAAGAATGGCTAACTGCGATCAAACTTGAGTTATTGTATGATAAAAACGAGATACTTGAGATGTATCTAAATACAGTAAGCTTCGGAAATAATACTTATGGAATAAAAGTAGCAGCAAATAAATATTTCAGTAAATCACCAATGAAGTTAAAAACCGAAGAAGCTGCTTTATTGGTAGGTATGTTAAAAGCTACATCTACTTTCAATCCCATTAATAATCCAGAAAAATCTGAAGAGCGTAGAAACATAGTTATCACTCAGATGTATAAAAGTCAATTTATTTCTGAAAAGGAAATGAATAGTTTATTAAAAAGGCCTTTAAAATTGAATATTTCAGAGGATGACGATGATTTAACAAAAGACTCATATATAAGAAATGCAGTTGCAAATTATTTAAGTAAATGGTGTGAAGAGAATGATGTTGATTTATACGCTGACGGACTTAAAATATATACCACAATAGACCCCATTATACAGAAGCATGCTGAGAAAGCTGTAGAAGAATGGATGAAAACATTACAAAAGCGATTTCAAAATCATTGGCAAAATGATGCACCATGGAGAGATGAGAATGGAGAAGAAATTCCAAATTTCTTAAACACCTTGGCTAAAAGATTGCCTTTGTATAAGAAACTTGAGAAGAAATACGATGGCAATATTGACTCGATAGAATATGCTTTAAATAGTAAACATCGTATGAAGGTATTTACTTGGAAAGGTGAAAAAGACACAACATTTTCTACGTACGATTCATTAGCATATTATGCTAAAATATTACATGCTGGTTTAATGAGTTTTGATCCGGTAAGCGGACATATTAAAGCATATGTAGGTGGTATAAATCATAATTATTTCAAATATGATCATGTGATGCAAGCTAAGCGTCAAGCTGGTTCTACATTTAAACCTTTTGTCTATTTAACAGCATTAGATAATGGCTATTCACCATGTGATAAAATGATAGATCAAGCAGTGACCATAACTTATGAAGAAGATGGTGAGACAAAAACTTGGTCACCTAAAAATGCCGATTGGAAATTTACTGGTTATGAAATGTCATTACGTTGGGCAATGGGTAAATCGTGTAATTCAGTTACAGCACAATTAACGCAAGCTGTTGGTTGGGATAATGTAGTGAAGTATGCAAAGAAATTAGGGATAGAGAGTGAGTTGAAGGCGGTGCCATCGGTCGGACTCGGATCAAACGATGTTACGGTTTATGAGATGGTTAGAGCTTATGGTACGTTTTTAAATAAGGGAAATAAGTCAGAACCATTATTTATTACTAAAATAACTGATCATGATGGTAAGGTAATTCAAGAATTTAAAGTGCAACAAGAACAAGTGATTTCAGAAGAAACCTCTTGGTTAATGTTGTATATGCTAAAAGGTGGAATGGAAGAACCAGGTGGTACCTCACAAGCATTATGGGAGTTTGATTTATGGCAAAAGGGAAATGAGATTGGCGGCAAAACCGGTACTACATCTAATCATTCAGACGGATGGTACATAGGAGTATCGAAAGATCTCGTAACAGGTGTTTGGGTGGGTGCAGATGAAAGAAGTGTTCACTTTAGAACATCAGACTACGGAGAAGGTTCGAAAACAGCCTTGCCTATATATGGAAAGTTTATGGAGAAGTTATACAAAGATCCAACATCCGGAATAACATTTGGAAAACTTCCAAAACCATGGACGAAAATTGAAAAGAAGTATTATTGTCCGACCCCTCGACCAAAAGTCGATACCTCGGTTGTTGATAGTGTGGGAATGGGAGTTGAGGTAGATAGCGTTGTAATGAAGGAAAACGAAAATTAGAGAATACGAAAAATGTTAAAAAGGAACGGAAATAGAAATATGAAAATTTATTAAAACGATTTTCGTATTTCTATTTCCGTTTTTTATAAAATTATAGTTTCTGTAAGAAAACCTCTGACTTCACCTTAGATAGATCACCTAAATAAGACCAACGAATACCAGTAATGTATTTCTTAAATACAGCATTAACTTCTTTAGCTGGTACTTTGTTAATGTTATCTATGAAAGTGTTAAAGTTCTTCCAATTTCCTTTAGCTTCAGCAACACCCAAGCCTGCACATTGAGCATCATTAGTTTCTAGTCCCATGAAGTAAGTAGTATAATACTGACTTTTTTGATTTCTGATTTCTGTTTCACTGAAACCTTCTGACTTAATTTTCTTAAGTTCATCAATCATCACTCCTACTGCTTGTTCAGGATCAGTAGTAGTTACATAGATATTAGTAAACGGATTAATATTTGTTGAATAATAAGCTTGAGGAGAATACGATAAACTTCTTTTAGTTCTAATTTCATCGAATAATCTATCAGCTAAAATGCCAAAAGCAATTTGCATAGCATATGCCTCAGAAGTACCATAAGCAGGAGCATTCATAATACCTCTGATATAATTAGTAGCTAACTTTCTATCTTCAGTGTTTAAAGTAGATTGATTAATAGTTAATAGAGTTGGTTTCACTTGAGTGAAGCTACCTGTAGGCATAGTTCTAATCATCTTACGAACTTTCTCTATTAATTGATTTTTATCTACTCTACCAACTACAACTAAAAATACTTGACTTTTAGTCATCACTTTTTTGTAATGATCTTTTACATTAGTCAATGTTAATTTATTCAATGATTCTTCTGAACCTCTAGGATCTTTATCGTAATTTAAATTAGCAAAGGCATCGTTAAGAGCCATATCACCTAGGTATGCATCAGGATCAGATTTAGATTGTTGAATTGCAGAGATCATCGCATCTCTTTGCTTTTTGAATTCAGCTTCATCAAATAAAGGTGCATTTATTACATCTTCAAAGATGTTCCAAGTAGCATCGAAATTCTTAGATATACAGCTCATAGATACAAAGCCCATATCTAAATTCGAAGAACCTTCTATAGTGCTTCCCATTCTATCTAATAAACGATTAAACTCAGATTTGTTGAACTTCGAAGTACCTCCATTAGTAGCAATGTTTAGCATTAAATTTTCAACACCTTCTAAGTCTTTAGTATAATTTGTAGTTCCACCCTTAATAACTAAACGCGCACTTACAATTTGATTACTTGTCGGTTTATAAATTACCTTAAAGCCATCGACTATAATTTCTTCGGCTACTTGCTTAGTTTGTGCATTTGCGATATTACTAATGAATAATACTGATGCACTAAATAATAATATGATTGATTTTTTCATTGTTCTTTTCTAAAAAATTATTTTTTCACGATTGCAAAAGTGATTTTTCTACTATTAGCTTGCTCTTCAGCATTAACAGTTTTGATCTTTTTAATTTGGAAAGCCTTATTAGAAGTACCAATAATACGAGTCTCTTCTATACCATTAGTTTTCAAATAATTTAAAATCGTTTCATATCTAGCATTACCAGTATTTTTATTCTCTCCATCGTGAGTATATGCTTCTATAGAGATATTTGCTGCTGGATTTATTTTTAACCATTGAACTAATGAAACTAATTTCTCATTATTTTTTTCAGAAATTAATTCAGTTTGATTCATGTCAAAGTTCAAGGTGTATTCTTCCATACTTAAACTTGGTGCAAAGAATTTATCAGTATTAAAATTCTTACGCATTCCGTTTTTCATCATTGCTCCCATTACATATGGCTTACCTTTGATGTATTTACGAACATAATTTTTTATATCATCACGAGTAACCTTTTGTAGATTATCTGTATAGTTAGTATAATATGAAATGTTCGCAGACGACCACCAATACGTTACAGTATGAATGAAGTTTGATGGTTTCTCCATGTTATACATCTCAGAAACTGATAATAAATCTTTAGCTGTTTGCAATTGCTCATCGGTAAAGTATTCATCACTATCCCACTCATTAATATTTTTCCAAAGTACATTATAAGCCTCTTCTAATTTTCTAGGGTTAGGTATTAAAATGATTCTAATTGGACCTACATACTTTGCAGTTTGGTAACCAACATTCACTTGAAATGCTAATCCGGTTTCAACTAATTCTTTGTATAGTTTAGAATTTTTTTGTTGAAGGATGTATGAAAACACGTCTGCTGCATAGGTAGCTTTTAAGTCGTTACGTGTATCAGGACCATGGTAAGTAGCCATAAACATAGGAACTTGCGCATTAGGTGATTCAACGATAAAGTTCTTTGAATATTCTATAGGTTTAAATTCAGGTATAGGCCATTTTTGAAAAGGGTCAACATTCGTTGGAGACCAAGAACCAAAAATTCTTTCAGCTTCAGCAAATACTTTATTATGATCTACATCACCACAAACTGCTAACAATGAATTATTCGGATAGTAATATTTATCTTTAATAACATTCATCTTTTGTGCAGTAGCCGTGTAGATGATTTCATAATCTCCAATCGGATTTTTGCGAGTATAATTATCGCCCCATACTTCTTTATTCATTTTGTCAAATAAAGCAAAAAACGGATTCGATTCAGCTCTTTGGAATTCACCTGCTACAACCGGATTTTCTTTTCTCATCTCTGTTGTATCAAACAATGGGTAGCGTATAGCTGAATTCATGAACTCCATACCTGGGGTTAATTTTTCCTTGCTTAAAGTAATAAAGTAATTTACTCTTTCTTCTGAGGTTGTGCCATTAAATGATACACCCAATTCACTTACTTTATCTAAAAATGCTTTCTGTGATGGATAGTCTTTATTAGCTTTAAAGAACATGTGTTCATATAAATGCGATAAGCCATTGTAATCTTTGTCTTCAGTATACGAACCATTACGAACTACAATCTCGATTGTTGCTAATGGAACATTTGCATCTTCTATCACCAAAACCTCTAGTCCGTTGTTTAACTTCTTCATAAAGAAGTTGTCAGGTAATTTCTCTTGAGCTGTTGCATAGGCAGCGATCGATGTAATACCTAAAAAAAGTAGTAATTTCTTAATCATATTCTTTGATTGATTTTTGGTAAATATAAAGGCTTAAAGTTAAAAAAAGAGAGTGTAAACAAGCTTTTACACGTAAAATGAGTAATGAACAAAAAAAAGCGGATAAATATTTCATTTATCCGCTAAACCCAACTAAAAAAACTCAAACGATATGATGTTTTAAATTAGAGTGTATGAATTCTCTAATTTGCCGCAAAGGTACTGATTTATTAACTAAATTCAAATACATGCCTAAATAATATTTTAATATTTTGATTGATTGAGTTCAAAAAATTCATTTAAATACTTTAAACTAATATTTATGATTTTCTTAAGAATTGTATATATTTAGGAAACTAAAAAAAACGATATAAAGTCATGAAGAACTTCTTATTAAAGAGAATTGGATTAATTATTTTGATTAGCTGTACAATATCCATCGCCAAAGCACAACCAGGTCCGAATACCTATGCAAATGCTTGGTCTACTAAAACGGGTACTTTAAATGTACAATATCATAACAACTACCCTTACTCATATGCAGATTCAGACGGTGAGGCTACTGGAATTGAAATAGATATCATAAAGCAATTTGCTAAATGGTTGAAAGACAAAAAAGGTATAGAGGTTAAGGTTAATTTTGAAAGAAACGATGATTTCGCGAAATTCTATGAGAAAGTTAAAATAACTAAGAGTGTTTCTATTGGCGCAGGCTCAGTTACTGTCTCATCTGACAGGGCTAGAGAGGTAAAGTTTTCATCACCTTATTTAAAGAATAAGCCAGTATTAGTGAGTTCAGTAATGAAACCCACATTATCTGATGTAAGAAATATTTCAAAAGAATTTAATGGAATGACAGCTGTAATTGTAAAAGGGTCTATACACGAGAAATTAATTAAGAACATCAAAGAAAATTATTGGCCACAGCTTAATGTTGAATTAGTTGAATCACCAAACGTAGTATTAGACAAAATATCTGCTAATGAGAAGTATTTCGGATTTTTAGATTTGGTAACCTATTGGGCTGCAATGCAAAAGGATCAAAAGCCTTTAAAATTACATAGAATGAACAATACAGATACAGAAAACTTCGCATTTATTTTTCCAAAATCATCTGATTGGTCAAATGCATTTAACGAGTTTTTTGATAGTGGTTTAGGTTTTACAGGAACTGACGCTTATATGGATTTATTGCGTAAGCATTTAAGTTCAGAGATTATTAATGCAGTAGCAATTCAATATTAATTAAAATTTAAACATCAGGGGTAATAGATTCTTTACTCCTGATGTTTTCCATACCCTACCATCATTAGAATATAAATAGATATCTATAGCAATCGATTGTTTAGATTCATATTCGACTAATACTTGTAGACATCCGCCACAAGGTTTAATAATTTCATAATAATCATTAGTCTCATTGTTTGCGCAAACTGCAATTGCCTTAATTTCATTTTTAATATTTAGAGAACCATAATGAAAAAGAGCAACTCGCTCAGCACATAACCCTGATGGTGATGCCTTATTCTCTTGATTATTCCCTAAAATATATTCACCATTATCTAATTTCAATGCTGCTCCAACTTTAAATTTAGAATTGGGTGCATATGCATTTTCTCTAGCTAATAGTGATTGATTAATAAGTTCTTGTTCTTCAATATTTAACTCATCAAATTGATATTCAAAATATTCTACTTTTATTTCAATTCTATTCATTCTCGTTTTTCCAGGTTGATAATCTTTTGTTCATTATTTTAAACCAAATTGGAGGAAACAATGTAAGTAGTACCATAGCTGGATAGCCGTTAGGCAACTGCGGACTTTCATTATATTGTTTTAAAATTTGATAGTTTTTAGTAGCATATAAATGATGGTCAGAATGCCTTTGTAATTGAAATAAAAAATAATTACTGATTATGAAATTAGCATTCCAACTATGTGTAGCATTCGTTTTTTCATATGTATTATCTTCTCTTAAATTCCTTACAATACCATAATGTTCTATATAGTCTACAGATTCCAATAAAGAAAATGACAAGAAAGTTTGAGCAAGGAAGAATACAAGATATGATGCCACCATTTGCTCATTAAAAAAATACACTATCATAGTGCATACAAATAAAAAAAGGCAACTAAAAAAAACAGAATAATAAACCTCATGATTAAAAAGAGATTTTTTTATTTTTTTTGTATTTAAATATTCATCTTCTATTGCTATAGCACTGCTAAATCCTTTTAGAACCGATTGTTTCCAAAAACTGTAATAAGATTGGTTTAATCTGCTAGTAGCTGTATCTAAGGGTGTCCCAATATTTACATGATGTCCTCTGTTATGTTTTACAGTATAATGTCCGTAAAATACTTGTATCAATAATAATTTAGCTAAATACTTATCTAACTTATTATTTTTATGTCCGAGTTCATGCGCCACCACTATACCCACCCCACCATTCATAATCATGGTATTGATTACCATCGGTATAATAAGTTCTATATTTATTTCCTTGGTCGCAAATAAATAAACAAGCCAGAACATCATCAATGTTTGAACTATAGCCCATACATACAATACTGCCTTGTAAAACAATTCATCCTTCAACTGCTTTTCAGTCTCTGCATTATAATTTTGATTATCTACTCCAAATAATGGGTCTATAATAGGCATGACAATAAACATCATAAATGGTAATGAATACATCATGTATATATTGCCAGAGTAATAACTCAGCAAAAAAGAAATCGGGATAGTAAAAACTAATAGGTAACCGAATTTGTTGACTTTACGCATATCTAATTATAATGAAATATAGATAATTAAACTGAATATGAAAAATCAGCTAAATAATCATATTAATGTCATTTATTAGATACAAAACAACAAGTATAAAATATTGTTGTTATAATCATAGCATAATAGGTAACCTGATTTCTAATCAGGGTTTTGGTTTAGTTGTAGTTAAAACCCGGTCTTTTGGCCGGGTTTTTTTTATGTGAATCATTCATCAATGAATCTAGTATTACCGCTTCTGATAAATCTGTCCAGTCTTGATTATATAATCTTATCAACTTCTCCTTCTGCGCTCTTGTCCATCTATTTAATTCTCTATACCTCTCCTTTGCACTAAATACATTATCATACTCCTCAAAATACACCAAACGGTTGGTGCTTGATTCAACTAATTGAAATAATTCCAAATTGTTCCTCAAATTTTTAGCAAAAAATATTATGTTCTCTGTTAATCCAACTGTTATAATTGATCTATTCGAATTCGTAATAAAATAGATGTACTTAGCGGGTGTTACCGGACCTTTAGTTAATAAATTAAACTCTCTTTCTACTACCATGGCTAAAATTTTTAGTTGATTATTAAAATATTTTTACTAATTTTATACGCAATAATACTAATTATTTTAGCATTTCAAAACATAATTATGAAAAAAATTAGCGCTAACATAAAATTCTTACGTAAGAAAAGAAACTTAACTCAACAACAATTCGCTGATTTACTGGGCATTAAACGTTCAATGATTGGTGCTTACGAAGAAGATCGTGCTAGTCCGAAGATGGACAACATGAAACAAATTGCTAATTATTTTGGCATTACCGTTGATGAGTTAGTTTCAGAGAAAATAACTGATAAATGGTTAGATGAGCGTGACAAGAAAAAAGAGAAAGAAAACGAAATCAAGGCCGGTAATCTAAGAGTACTTAGTATAACTGTAGATCAAAATGATAACGAGAACATAGAATTAGTGCCTGTTAAGGCATCTGCAGGGTATGTTAACGGATATTCTGATCCTGAATTTGTTAAAGAATTACCTAAGTTTCATTTACCTATGTTACAAGGTGGTACTTTCAGAGCATTTGAAATTAAAGGAGATTCGATGCTTCCTATTCAACCGGGCAGTATTGTAATTGGTGAATATTTAGATGATTGGAAGCAGATCAAAACAAACGAAACTTATGTACTTATCAGTAAAAATGATGGTATAGTATATAAACGAATTATCACTAAATCTAAAGAAAGTAAGAGTTATATATTAAAATCTGATAATAAGGCATACGAGCCATATAACATTGATCTAGATGAAATTTTGGAGATCTGGAAAGCCAAAGCATATATAAGCACAGTGTTCCCAGAGCCAGAACAAGAAATGAGTATTTCTCAATTGACAAACATCATGTTAGAGATGCAAAAAAAGATAAGTAATATGTAATTACAATAAGAAATAAGATCCTAGACCCAGTACCAACAAGAACCCCAAGGTATCAGTAAAGGCAGTTAAAAATATTGAAGATGCCACAGCTGGGTCAAACCCTAATTTCTCGAGTATAATTGGTACTGAAACTCCAACTATACCTGCTACTATTAAATTACCTAGCATAGCAAGAAAAACTACAACCCCTAACATCGCTGAGTGATTATTAAATATTGCAACAATTGATACAATAATACCAAAGAATAAGCCATTAAAAATTCCAACTAATACTTCTTTCGAAACAGTTTCGAACACTTTAGAGTCTGGCAAAGTATTCAATGAGATTCTTCTTATAGTAACCGCTAAAGCTTGAGTACCTGCATTACCTCCCATACCAGCAATGATTGGCATGAATGTAGCTAACAAGGTAATTTTCTGAATTGTTGGTTGAAAAAAATAAACCACTGAACTAGCCATAAATGCAGTGAGCATGTTGACTAGCAACCATGGCACTCTACTCTTAATCGCAGCCTTCCAATTACCACTTAACTCTTCTTCGTCAGAAACGTTTGCGATTTTTAAGATATCCTCTGTGGTTTCTTCTTCTAAAACGTCAATAACATCATCGAATGAAACAACCCCTAGCAATAACATATTCTTATCTACAACAGGTATCCCTGGTAAATTATACTGAGAAAGAAGTTGAGCTACTTCCTCTTGATCTGTATCAACTTCAACATATACTAAGTCATCATCAAGTAATTCAGAAATTTTAACAAATGGCTTAGCTTTAATTAAATTTTTGAGTGATACTGTTCCAACTAATTTATCTTCATTATCAATGACGTAAATCGCATAAAACGATTCAATTTCTTCTGATTGATGAGCAACATCTTCTAATGCGTCTTTCTTAGTAGTATTATAATGAACTTTAATAATCTCTGTCGACATTAAACCGCCGGCAGTATCTTCATTATATGTTAAAAGTTTTCTGATTTCGGCAGCATCCTCCTCATCAATACGATCTAAAATTTCATCACGCTTTTCTTCAGATAATTGAGAAACAATATCAGTAGCATCATCATACGATAATTCTTCTACGATATTTGTGACTAAATCTTTATTTAAACTTTCGAGTAATTTCTCAGGATGTGATTCAGGGTCCATCTCTGATATAGCCTCAGAGGCAATCTCAATCGGCAATAGATTGATAAGAGCTTGGCGTTTTGCGTCTTTTAATAGCTCTAATATTTTTGCTATTTCGGATGGATGCAATTCATCCATGAAGGCACGTAATTCTTGTTCTGAACCTTCTAATAGGTCCTCGATTTTTTCTAAATCAAACAAGATATCATCGCGTTGCTTCATGATGCTCTAAAATTGCATGGCTAAAATACAATAAAAATCCCCTTTCGGGGATTTATTTTTTAGAGTTTTTGAACTTTTATATCTATCGTTATTGCTCTTGTTAAAGCATTAGTATTTTCAATATCCTTAACATGAAATATACCTAATCTTCCATTAGATAATTTAAACCCTACTACATCACCCTCTACTAATTTTGCTGCTTTTGTTGCAGTTAAAGTACCCGACATATCAGCAGTTAACATAGAATCATTAGTTAAAGCAATAAATTCTGCTTCATTTAAATCTGTTGCTAAGAATGTAGTATTATTTTTCACAGTCCATGATTTCACAGAAAAATGAGGATTCTGATCTTGAACATTGTTGAATACTGGGTCTGACGGACTAGCGATTACACTTGAGTCACCAGTTTGTGAACCGAAATAATAAATCAAATCTATGAATGATTGTTTTTGTCCGGCTCTTGCTGTAAAATAAATCGAATCTTCAGATACTGAATAAAAACTTCCCAATGTCGAATTCGTTTGTCCGCCTAACAAATTAGCTTGAAAGCTTTCGAGATCTTTATAAGTCGGACCTGTTAGCGCTGGTGTTTCTTCTTCTGAGCATGCAACCATCAGCGTAGATAGTGCTAATACTGATAATAATTTAATTGAGATTTTTTTCATAACATATTTATTTAAAAGCAATATAAAAAAAAAGAGTCCGAAATTAATCGGACTCTCCAGTTTTTGTTTAATGAAAAATTACTTTTTGTAAGTAAATTCAATTTTGTCTAAGTTATCAGAAGCTGTTTCTGTTACAGCAGTGATTTTAATAACTACGTAATCATTTGCGAAACGAGCATTGCTAGCAATATAAATATCTCCAACAGCTAATACACCTGTAGAAGAAGTAGCAGTACCTGCATCGAATGCAGTTTCAGCTTTATTTAAAGTAGCGCCTGCATAATCAAATGTGCTAGCAGCTTTAACAAAAGTAGTTCCGTTAGAAGTACTCCATGTTTTAGGGAAAACTACACCACTTGTACCTACAG